>OCTX012161704.1_pt1 | contig 23484 bp, 15 predicted proteins | sample 1539691 | NCBI WGS metagenome assembly OCTX01 (sample SAMN02144231, study PRJEB22623) | gut metagenome | biome: sheep rumen | host: Ovis aries | place: New Zealand
CCCTATCGGCTCGATGACTGTGCTTGCAAGGGTTATCTCGTTTCTGCCGCTGCTGTCAGAGAAACACTTCTTGCAGGTCGTGCAGTACCAGTATGGCTCGTTTCCCTTTTCGGTGCAGGTCGCAGCCTTTGCTGATGCGCCTGTAAGCTTCTTGTGCCTTGCCTTGATGATCACGGTATCTCTGGTTGTGCTGGTCGTGGCTATATCATTCAGGTAGTATTTTCCGTCAAGAGTCCAGTATTCAATGTTTCCGTCCTGTGTGCAGGTCGCAGCCTTGGCAGGATAATGCTTGATGCCGTCAAGCAGCCTGGTGGTAAGTCCGTTATCCGCTGCATACTTTTCGGCTGCCGTGCCTTTAAAGCATCTGATAGTATATTTGTCTTCCTTTGTATCATCTCTGTATCCCAGTGCCTTGCTTCCGATAGAAGTTACACTCGGCCTGAGAGTTATCACACGCATACCTGTGTAGTTAAATGCCATTTTGCCAATGCTTTCAACGCTTTCGGGGATCGTAACGCTTGTAAGATAAAGGCATAGATGGAATGCGTAGTCCCTGATCTTTGTGACAGTCGGGAGTATCGTTACATCTCTTTTTCCGTTCGGGCAAACTACCAGTTCGGTTTTGCTTTTGTTGTACACTACACCATCGACCGAGCAAAACTGCTTGTTATAGGGGTCAACATTTATGTCTGTAAGATCTGTACACCAGGCAAATGCATCAGTGCCGATACTTGTAACACTCTTTGGTATGGTCATGCTTGTAAGCTCACACGCACGGAAGGCATTGTCGCCGATCTTTGTAACGGTGTCGGGTATACTTATGCTTGTAACGGTCGAGAAATGCGAATATGTAAGATCGTTGTCAAACGCATGTTCATTGATATATCTAACGCCGCTGGGGATAGTGACCTTGCCGCTGCATCCTGAACCGTCGATAAGTATATTATTCACAACGACCAGCGGGCTGTGCTTTTGCTGTGTCTTGAGCCATTCGGTACCCGTAAATGCGTAAGCGCCGATATTTGTAAGCGTGCTTGGGATACTTATTACCGAAAGCTTTGTGCAGGCATAAAATGCATCCTGACCAAGTCTTTTAACACTGGAGGGTATCACAACGCTTATAAGGTTCTTACAATCATAAAATGCCTGACTGCCGATATTTACAACACCGCTCGGGATAGATATGGTTTTAAAGCTTGAACAGTGAGCAAAGGCATAATTGCCGATATTTGTAACGCTGCTCGGGATAGCTATGTCTTTGAGCGATGAGCAGTTGGAGAAGGCATAATTGCCAATGCTCGTAACGCTGTTTGGTATATTCACATTGTAAATATTTGTGCAGTACGAGAATGCTTGATTCCCAATGCTCGTAACGCTGCTCGGGATAGTTACGTTCCTAAGAGACTGACAGCCGTAGAACATACGGTCGCCAATGTTTGTAACACCCGATTTGATAACGATAGAGGTGATACTGTCTACATAGTCGTGAAACGGAGAAGGTACACTGTCAGTATAATTATACATCTTTCCCGTTCCGATAAGAGTCAGTGTGCCGTTGCTGAGTGACCATTTGATATTATCACCGCATTTGCCCGTTATCGGTGTACTCGCCGCAGATGCGATCATATCAGTGTCACGAATAAACGTGCTTTCGGGCAATGCCGCCGCACTGCCAAACAGCATACAAACCGCAAGTGCTGCTGACAACAGTCTTTTTTTCATATTATATTCCCCCGATTTCCCCAAATCATTTTATCAACATTTCCAATTATACATTTTGGGTTTAATTTTGTCAATAAAAATCAATGATATTATCTATCTTGCACAAATTTCAAAAAATAGGTTTGCTGAAAAATGGGCGGTTGCACATCGCCGCAGCTTGTCGGGGAAAACACCAAAAATGATCAGCGATGTTGTTTAATATGATCAACGCAAAGGCAGAGAAGCAATGATACGATGATGAAATAAGACTAAAACTGTAAATTATAACATTTGAAGAACTTTATTGGTAAATGTTGAGTAAGGTTGTGCAATATGCCGATTGACAAAAGTTACACAATTTGGTATAATAACTTTTGTCAATTGAACTGCTGCTGCGTGTGCTATACTGCCGCAGAGAGCTGCGTCACAATTGACTGCACATTTTAAAAAAGAGAAATAAAATGAACAGAGGAAGGATATATTTGAAAAGGATCAAAGCGATCATAAGAGCTAAGGCATTCACGGTAATGCTTGTGTTGTTTTACACATTCTCGTTTGCTGTGGAGCTTTTTATACTGAATTATCTGCATGATCTATATTTGCTGGACAGGAGCGGAGATGATAAGCCGAGCGGAGAATCGCTTACATTCGTGATCGCTTCGGAAAGCAAAGATGCAGGTGCATTTTCCAGTGATGTTCCTTTTGAAGCCGACTTTTCATTTACAGACAGCATTGATAAAGATTATACGCTTTATTATGAGCAGCCGAACAACAAAAACGGCTGCTACTATGCTGTTTGTCTGAACAGCGGCATAAAACTCAGATCGGGAAGAATTTTTAATAACGATGACAGAAGCTCGGATGAAAACCTCGCTATTGTGGGTGAGGATCTCAGCGAGCAGCTTGGCAGCGATGTTATCGAGGCAGATTCGACAGAGCATAAGATCATCGGAGTATGCGACAAGGATATCCATGCCTCTGATTATCGTATATACCTGCTCAGCAAGGATATAAAGCATATTGCCAAAAACAGCGTTTTTACTCTTGTATGCGATAGCTCAAAGGCACTTTCGCAGATAAGCGGCAGAATAAAAGACGAGCTGACAGACCAGGGCTTTGAGTATAAAGAGATAGAAAGTGATAAAGCAAGGTTCTCTGACTTTTTAAAGGTAAGAAGACCGGTCATAGTTTTAGCTGCTATACTTGGCTCGATAATACTTTGTGTTATTATTGCAGTTAATCTGCTGTGGCTCAACAGCAAGGTATCTCTTATGATAGCGCTGTACTATATAGGAAAACCGAGGGCAAAGCTCACGATTTTCAAATCATTTTGCGTAATAAACCTGTTTGCACTTGTGATCTCTGTTGCAGCGGTGTATCTGCTGACAAATGCCGTGACTGCTGTGCTGTGGTTCGGCGGTGTGGTATTCATCTTCACACTTGCGGTATTTGCAGTTGTATTTTTGGCGTTCCACAAAGATTTTTACAGAAAGCTGACGGAGATGAACGATGAATAGGATTATCAGAGAATCAAAATGGATACTGGGCAGAAGCAAGCTGTTTACACTGCTTTTGTTCATTCTTGTCAATTCGGCGCTGACAGTAACTATCTTCTCACGGGTGGTGAGCAGCGAGATCTCAGCTGATGCAGACGATTATAAAAAGCGCAATGAGGATAACTGCTATTATCGCCTTTTGGATGACCTTGAGGGTGAAGACGGAAATAGTTTTGAACGATCTGCGCAGTGCAAGAATAAGCAATTCCGGTTTTTAGCTGAACTGCAGGATTCAAAGGATCTTGAGTACTATATCTGCGGTGATAATAGCTCGGTAGGTATAGTTGATTTCAAAGGAAATGAAAAGACAAAGCGCAACTATGAAAACGGCGGCTCAAGTGAATATGTATTTGATAATATCACTTATACGGAAGTCAAAACGATGTTTGTAAGCAAAAACGTATCTGACGGCTTTGACGTAAAGATGAGCAGCGGCGAATGGTTTGACAGCAATGATTACGATTATAATAATGAAACAGTGAGCTGCATACTTGGCAATGAGTATGAGGGAAGCTATAAGATAGGCGATCTTATAAAGCCGGATGATAACAATGAATTTAATATTAAACAGCTCAGAGTTCGTGGCTTTTTAAAGGAAGACTCGTATATCAATAACGGCACGCAAATAAAGCTGCTCAACAGATATATGCTTATCCCATCACGGGACATCGCAGTTTCGCAGCAAAGCAGGGCAAGCAACGCTGACAGATATATAAAGCTCACGGGTATAATCAAGACAGAAAGACCTGTGAATGAGATAAACGATATAGTAAAGCAGTATATGAAAAGCGCAGGTATTCCGGACGGGCTGTATTACGTTGAGTCATCTACAAACAACAACCTGAAAATGTTCAATATGGATATTGCCCGCATCAATGAGCTGCTTGGCATAATTACAGTTTTTCTGAACATATTCTGCTTTTTCCTTGTTCTTACGGTTACGATACTGTTCATAAACAGGAACACCAAGTATTTTGCAACGCTGTCTATTTGCGGCTTCAGGCGGTCTGAGATATACGGTATGATCTGCTTTACACCGATAGTACTTTATTCACTGGGATATATCATCTCAGTCATAGTCAATGCGGTGTATGCGATGTTCACGGAGCTTTCATTGAGGATAAGAGATGTGCTTTTGATACTTGCAGAGGAGGCAGCTGTTCTCGGAGTTGTGTGCATAGTCTGTGTGTTAGTTTTCAGATCAAAGGATCTTGCAGTTTCACTGCGCAGAAGATAAAAAGGAGAAGTGTATGCTTGAATTAAAAAACATCACAAAGGAATATAATACCGACAGCGGCAGCTTCAAGGCGGTAGACAATGTATCACTGACGATAGAAAAGGGAAGTATGACAGCGCTGATAGGTAAAAGCGGAAGCGGAAAATCAACGCTGCTGAATATCATCTCGGGGCTTACCAAACCAACGAGCGGAGAGATAGTGTTCTGCGGTAAAAAGCTCGGTCTTTCGCAAAGAGCGATGTCGGATTTCAGATATGAGCATATAGGCTTTGTTGTTCAGAACTTTGCGCTTGTTAACCAGAAGACTGCATTTGATAATATCGCACTTCCGCTGAAAAACAGCCGCAGCAAAAAGTCAGCCAAAAAAATAGAGGAAATATCAAAGCGCCTTGGAATATACGATAAACTCAGTCAGTATCCGTATAATATGTCGGGCGGAGAATGTCAGCGTGTTGCTATCGCAAGGGCACTGATAAACGAGCCTGACATAATACTTGCTGATGAGCCGACAGGAGCGCTTGACTCAAAGACTTCTGCGGAGATAATGGATCTGTTCAAAGCGCTCAACAGTCATGGCAGAACAGTTATAATTGTAACTCACGATAAAGATATTGCAAGTCAGTGCGGAAGGATAATCGAGATAAGCGATGGCCGCATAAGCGGTCGTGAGCAGTAATGTCCCGTTTTATGTCTTCAGAGTTGATGCTATTACAAGTTGTGCTTTGCAAATGAAAATACCACGCAAAAGCAGCACCCGTACTATGTGTACGAGTGTTGTTTTTTTGCATCGGAAACTATCAGAAAAATCGTGCGGATTCTATATAGTAATTTCAATAAATGATTGACGTTGATCGGGAGTGTGTGTTATAATATTACAAACATTTATTGTGTTTGTAATAAAAATGAAGAGTGGGCTGATTATGAAGAGTGAAAAAAAGAAAAAGATGCCTTTTGCACTGCTGATCTTTATTGCGCTCGCACTCGGTATAATTGCCGGAGTGATATTTGCCGCAACGGGACATTCAAAGATCGCAGTAAACTACATCAAGCCGTTCGGAACGATGTTCCTTAACCTTATCAAATGGGTGGTCACTCCGCTGGTGTTTTTCTCTATAATGTCGGGTGTGATCTCGATGAGGGACATAAAAAAAGTCGGCTCGGTAGGAATAAAAACGGTGCTGTACTATCTTGTGACCACGGCATTTGCAATAACTATCGGTCTGCTGGTCGCCAATCTGATGAAAGGGCTTTTCCCCGTTCTTGAGACCTCCGGGCTTTCGTACGATCCGCCTGAGTCAACGAGCTTTATGGATGTGCTGGTCAGCTTGATCCCGTCGAATTTCTTTCAGCCTTTTGTAGAGGCGAATATGCTGCAGATAATAGTTGCGAGCATATTTATCGGCTTTGCGCTTTTGCTTGTACAGCAGAAAAAGGCCGATATAGAATTCAAACTTGTGGAGACGATGAACGACCTTTTCATGAAGGTAATGGAAATGATAGTCAAGCTCTCGCCGATAGGTGTTTTCTGCCTTATCACTCCTGTTATTGCTGAAAACGGACCGCAGATACTCGGCTCGCTCGGAGGAGTTCTACTTGTGGCGTATGTGGGCTACATCGTTCACATGGTGGTCGTTTATTCGCTCGCTGTAAGAGTCGGCGCAAAGATCAGCCCATTAACGTTTTTCAAAAAAATGCTCCCTGCAATACTGTTTGCTTTTTCTTCCGCATCGTCTGTCGGAACGCTCCCTATCAACGATGAATGTGCACAGGATCTGGGTGCGGATAAAGATATCACAGCTTTTGTTCTTCCGCTGGGTGCAACGATAAACATGGACGGAACGGCAATATATCAGGGCGTGTGTGCGATTTTTATAGCGACCTGCTATGGTATTGACCTTACCTTCTCGCAGATGATGACTATCGTGCTGACTGCAACAGTCGCTTCGATCGGAACGGCAGGTGCGCCGGGTGCGGGAATGGTCATGCTGGCAATGGTTTTGCAGTCGGTAGGGCTTCCCGTTGAGGGAATTGCGCTTGTTGCAGGCATTGACCGTATATTTGATATGGGAAGAACAACAGTAAATATCACAGGCGATGCTTCCTGCGCAATAGTTGTATCCGCTATCGAGAAAAGAAGACAAAAGCGGCGTGAGAAAAAAGAGCTTATAAAACAAAATGCGCAGCAGGGTATATCAGACGATGCCTGAATAAAATGAACGCAGCAAAAAGCCGTCCGGGAAAATCGGACGGCTTTGGTTTTTGTGTATCGGTTAACTGCGGTATTCAGCTCTGTTCGGGATCGGTGGGTGAAGTTTGCGGCAAAACAGATATTTTCGCAATATCTGTGATGTGTCCGTCTGGCAGCACACCCACATCTCCGAATACTGTTATCAAGCCCATGCTTTTTTCTGAAAGGTATGATCTTTGCTCATCGCACAGCTCGGTATGAGATGAATTGCCGTTGATAAGCAGCAGCGGTGATCTGTTCTTTGCTGCATAAACTCCGCCGGCAAGAGCGTCGGGGAAATTCATGCCCGTTGCAACACAGAGCGTATCGCCCGTGAGAAGATACCTGAACACATCATTTACAGCAACACAGGTCCTGTACCTGTCACTGCCTGCGACCCTTACTGCCCGTTCAATGCCCAGGGCAGATACTGCGCTGTTCATCATATCGTTGGAGATAACTCCCTCACCGCCGATAACGTAAGCGTTTTTCACGCAATCCTTTTCTTTCAGCTCAGCAAGATATTCAGCGGTATCTTCGTTCAGCAAGCCGCTTGTGGAGAGGTAGATAATCGGTGCGCCTTTGATAGCAGCGACCGAGCTTACGGAGATCGCATCAGCGAAGTTGCCGGCGTATACAAAGAACACATCTGTCGGTTCTTCGTTAAGCTGCTGAGCTATCGCTGCCGCTGTGCCGTAGCGAGTAGTTCCCGAGATACGCTGAGTCGTTATTTTTTCTTTATTCAGCGTGTTTTCCACATCTTTGCTGATAGCACCCTCGCCGCCGAGAATGATAACATTCTTTGCACCAAGACGCTTTATCTCTTCAAGGGCAGCGGTGTCAAGTGCCGAGGTGTCGGTAAGCAGTATAGGTGCTTTGTTCTTGTATGCAAGCGGTACGCCTGCAAGCGCATCGGCGTAATTCAGCCCGTAGGTGAGCACTACCGTGTCTGCTTTTTCAAATGCCGCCCTTGATATTTCTGCCGCAGTTTCGTATCTGCTTTTGCCTGCAAGACGGGTTATCGTTTTTTCGACCTTTCTTGTTTCGGTCTTGCCACAGTAAGAGCAGCTTCTTGTCTGAGCGGATGTGTTGTTTTGTTCATCGAACTCAGTGGTTTTCCAGTCACTCCAGCAATGATCCCTTGGCACTGTTATTATACGGCGCTGTGCAGGTATACTGCTGTCTTTAAAGGTATAGGTGTATTCTTCGATACCGTCCTGCTCGCAGTTCACACGCTTTATAACTCTGCACTGTCCTGCTGCGGTCTGGGTATCTGTGTGGGAATTGTCTTTTTCGCACACTCGTACGGCGGTGCAGGTAGTATTGTCATCTGAATATGAAAACTCGGCATTGCTCCATTTGTGTCCTTTCGGGGAAAGCTCCACATTGTAAATGCTCTGACCGAAGGGCTGCTCAAAGGATGCTGTGTAAGTCCCTGTTCCGCTGTTTGTGCAGTCAGGCTGCTTTGTTATGTTATAGGTCGAATCAACGGTCATCGTTTGTGTTTGCAGGCATTTTTCGCAGGTGATAACAGCCGTGCAGGAGGAGTGATCTTCACTCCAGATGTAGTCAGGCTCCTGCCACTCGTGCGAGTCGGGGCAGGTATCATACTTAGCGGCAACTGTGGTAAAATTCCTGTAAGTAGTATTTCCGCTTGTGTCCTTGCCGATAATGCTTAAAACGTTCTTTTTGCCTATAATGTCCGAGAGCTTGCTGCTTTCTATACTGCACTGTGCAGCTGAATTCTTAACAGGTATGCTTGTGTGATACAGTCCGTTGAGATACAATTCAAGCGTGGCTGTTTCACTGCCGCTGACATTTATCTTCACCTGCGCATCGGTATCTGGCGCAATGATATGTTCCGCCGCTGCATAGCTTGTGTTTGTATCTGCTTTTGAATCAAGAATACTTATATCTATTTTTCCGTCTGCTTTTATGTAAGGGCTTGCGCTCGTGGGAGTATATAAACTTTCAATAAGGGCAGTATCGGAGCTGAACTGCTTGTCCAGCCATTCTATCCTTTCTTTAAGGAATCTCTTGAAAAGCTCATTGTCTTTTTCATAGCCGCTTGCATACGTTGCAAGTCCCTCATCTCTGTTCCAGCGCTCGCTGTCGGCCAGACCTGCTTCTCGCAGATATGCGCTCTTGGTGTCAAGTATGCCTCCGTCTTCAACCAGCTTTTTCAGATACGGTCTGAGCTTGCGGTATTTCTCGGATGCGGTGCAGATAAACAAGGGATCGTCAAGCAGCTCTTTGAAGAAGTTGTCATTGCTCGGCGCAGTGGAAAAGATCCAGCGTGTAGTGTCCTCGGGCTTTGAATAATTTGTTCCGCTGTAATGGTCAAAATCCCACACAGGTCCGAACTTCAGGCGCTCTCCCTGCTGCTTGTATGCGTATCTGCTTCTTGAGACCGCATCGTTATTGCCCATTATCTCCATAACGAGCCAGTATGACACCATTGAGTCAAGGTCAGCCAGCTCGGTGTAGTGCCTGCCTGCACCATCAACTATGGCATAGCCGTTTTCCGAGGTGTATGCTTTTTCAAGGTCGAGCCATACCTTTGTTGCGCTGTGCATCATATCCGTATTCGTATAAAGGTATTCAGGTGATTTTACCATTACCTTCAGACCGCCGGGCGTAGTGAACTTTGAAAGCTCATCATACTCGTAGGAAAGCTCGTAGAGATAGCCGCCCATAATATCATCAGCTACATCCGTGTAGTCGCTGACGGTGTACGTTTTCCCATCAAATTCAAACTCATCTGTCGTTACCCAGCTCAGATCCTGCTTGAGAGCATCTTCAAGCTCGCTCTTGCGGGGTTTAAGCTCGGTATGTTTTTTGCATACAGCCGATGCGACAGTTTCAGCCTGCTCCTCCCAGTCGAATATATCAACTCTTTTCGGATCAACTTTTATCTGTTCGCATAACTGGTAGCAGCCTGCATATTCCGAATTGAGAACAACGTTTACAAAAACGCTGTCCACAGAAAGTGAACCTGCCTGCCTTGCAAGGTCAAATGCGGTATCGTTCCTCAGCTGGCACTCGTCAATGTAGTTAGCAAGCAGCACCCAGCTTTTATTCTTTCCCATCGAGAAAAGATCAGCTTTTTTGTCCAGCTTTATTTTGTAAGGCTTTTTAGGATACAGCCAGGTCGAGTTGCCTCTGCCCTTTATGGATATTTTACCCGAATACATACTGTCGGCGATCTCGGAGTTGTTCTGTATATCCATAGCTGCGCTTTTGTATTCATTCTTTGAGATATAGTCATTTCCGTCATCGGTGTTGATATACACAACGGGCAGCTTGCTGAAATAAACGCTGTCCTCACCTGCAAGCTCATCGCCGTTGTATGCCTTCACGGTTATCCACTTTTCATAGTGATCCTGAGTCAGCACAAAGGGCTCGCTTTCAGCCTCCTCTTTGTTTACAAAGTATTTCAGCGTGAAGCCGTTGGGGTTGCTCACATTGAGCTGCTGTCCTGCTGTGAGATATTTTCTGTCTATGCTTATCGGTTTTTCCTGCTGTTCATCGGCTTGTGTATCTGCAGCAGCTGCCTGCGGATCATTTATAATATCCTGCGGCAGAAGGCTGCATAAGCTCAATGTCATCAGCAGTGCGACGACCAGTGATAATAGCTTTTTGTTTTTCATTTTTAATTCTCCGGAAAATTATACTGTCAGGCTGTTTTGCCTGCATTTGAGATGCGTTTTAATGACGAGTCGGAAATAAGGGCAGGTCCTCCAAGTGCAAGCACCTTGGAAACTCCCGAGCTTTGAGCAAACGTCACGGCATTGGCAATATTGTTATCAGTAACGAGCAGCATGGGACACCCGAGCTTTGCCGCAAGAGGTCCTGCGCAAAGTCCGTCGGGGTAGTTAAGCCCGTAGGTAACAACTATCGAGTCGGGTGAAGCGTTGCCGAAAAATGTTTTTGCGACCTGAAGGGAAGTATCGAACCTGTTGCTGCCGCAGACTCTTGAGGTGCTTTTGAACAATTCGCTGAGATGGTTTTCGGTTCCCTCGCTCACAGCAGCAGTGCCGCCGATGATATACGCATTTGTCAAAGCTGTGTCACTGTTTTTGGCAAGCCCCGAAAGGAACTCCTCCTGCTCGCTTGTCAGACGTTCGGCTTTGCTGTCCACAAGAAGTATAGGTTTGCCGACAGCAGATGCGGAAAGCGCATCCGCAAATTCTGCACCCGAGGCAACAAGTATATCCTCGCCGGATACCCCTGCAGCCTTGAGCACTTCAAGATTTGTAGTGTATCTGTTCTCGCCGGAAATGCGCAAAACGCTCATATCCGAAAGCCTGTCCGCCATTTTGCCCGAAACTGCTGCCGCACCGCCGATGATGTATATCTGACAGTCGTTGTCGGCATTGCTTTTTATGTACTCTGCCACGCTGTCCATAACTTTCTCATCACCTGAGGTTATAAGTATCGGTGCATTTTTGACCGCTGCAAGATATGAAGCGGAAAGCGCATCGGCAAAGCTCGTTCCCGAAGCGATTATAATATTTTTGAAAAGCTGACCGTCGTTTTCAGCTCTGAGTCGGTCAGCAATAAGCATTGAAGTTTCAAATCTTGCGGCACCGAATATCCTCACCATATCATCGGGATCGACAAACTCATGATCGATACTGTTTTCCCCTGCGTATTTGTGCGCAGCGCTGTCTTCATCGCAGTATATCTTAAAGCCTTTCATGACCGTGTTGCCGTGGTCGTAGCAGTAGCCGAATGCCTGCGTTCCGACAGAGGCAACATTCTGCGGGATAAAAACGCTTTTGAGTGAGGGGCAGTTATAAAATGCATAGCTTTCAATAAGCTGTGTACCGCTGCCGATGTCAAGGCTTACAAGATCCCTGCAGCCGCTGAATGCCCAGCGTGAGATCCTTGTGACGCTATCGGGAATACTTACAAATGCAAGTTCGCTGCAGTTTTCAAAAGCTCTTTCGGAAATACTGCGGACACCTTCACGGATATATGCTGCACGCAGAGAGAAGCAGTTTTCAAAAGCTCTGCCCGAAATAACGCTCACGTTTGAAGGTATCTCGATATTATCGAGCTTGGTGCAGTTAAGGAACGCACCGTAGCCGATAGTTGTTATCGCCTGATGCAGCGTTATTGCTTCAAGCGAAGTGCAGCCTGTAAACAGATAATTGTTTATTGCTGTTACCTTTCGGGGAATGTTGACCTCGGTAAGACTTTCGCAGTACATAAACGCACTGCCGCCGATGCTGCTGACGGTATCGGGCAGGACTGCCTTAACAAGAGCCGAGCATTTGTTGAATGCATGATCACCGATAGATACAGCTCCGTTTGGCAATGTGATCTCAGTCAGGCTGCTGCAAAGCGAGAATGCATAAGGAGCTATGCTTTGCAAAGAGCCGGGCAAAGTGACTGCCGCAAGGCTCGTACAGCTTTCAAAGGTCCTTTCTCCTATTTGTTTTATATCCTTTGGAATAACTGCCTGCCTGATAGAAACGCAGTTTTTAAAAGCGCTCTGCCCGAGCGTTTTCAAGCCGCTTGGCAGGGGTGCTGCGGTGAGTGATATGCAGCTTTCAAATGCGCTTGCCCCTATTGCAGTCAACTCGTTTGGCAGGTCAACCTGAGTTAATTTGCAGCAATGCGAAAATGCGCTTTCACCGATCGACTTCACGGCAGAGGGGATAGCTATGCGCTCAAGTGCCTGGTTGTATCCGAACGCATTATCTGCGATCTGCGAAACAGTTTTGCCTCCCAGCTTTGATGGTATCACGACCGAGCTTTCATTGCCTGTATAGCCGGTTACTGCGGCTGTGCCGTCGGGCAGGAGCGTGTATTCAAATTGTCCCGATACCTCTGCGTGAGATATCACCTCAAAGCCTTGCAGGAAATCCCCGGTGAGATCAGCCGCAGGGGCGATCGTAAGGCACGCTGCAAGGATAATTGACAACACTTTCTTCTTTATCATTTCTATGATCTCCGTTCCTGTGTCTTTTTAAACTATATTATATCACACGAGCATACAAAAGTCAATTTTAACCTGCAAGGCAAACATGTGGAAAGAATCATGCAGTGCTTTATCCCGGTTGATTTTCGGGCGGCTTTGTGGTATCATATTATCAAGCATTATATATAAGGAGGTAATTATGGGAGTTATTGAAGCTATAAATTCCCGGCACAGCTATCGTGGCACATACAGCCCCGAGCCTGTACCAAGGGAGGATCTTGTTACTATCATGAAAGCGGGGCTAAGTGCGCCCTCGGGCTGCAATAAGCAAACAACGAGCCTTATCGCCGTTGACGACAAGGCTACACTTGAAAAGCTGCTCGGCGTGATACAGCCGCCGATCGCTCAGACTGCGCCTGCTGCGATATGTGTTCTTACCCAAAGAGTAAATGCATACCGTGACAAGTGCTTTGCTGTGCAGGATTATTCGGCAGCTATTGAAAATATGCTGCTTGCTGTCGTTGAACTTGGCTATCAGAGCTGCTGGTATGAGGGCCATATCACTGATGAGGATGATATTGCGGGGAAAATGGCGAAGATACTTAACGTCCCCGATGAGTATGAGCTGGTTTGCTTTCTTCCGGTAGGCAAAGCGCAGGATAAGCCTGCGGCACCGAAGAAAAAAGCCTTTGAGGAAAGAGCCTGGTTCAATTCGTTCAAAAAAGCAGAATAAAAAGCGCAAATAATTAACGTGTGCAGCTTATCGAAAAAAACATTTCATGCGTTTTCTTTGCATGAAAAATCGGAGGACCGAGCGGACCTCCGATAAGCATTTATATTATTCCGGTTATGAAAACCGCAGCTATCAGCACAGGCAGAATATACACGAAATAGTACTTGAAGAATTTAGGGAATTTTATACCCTTTCCCGTGTTGCACTCTTCAAGGTATTTTTCAAAGCCCCAGCCCCACTTAAGTGTGCAGAAAAGCAGGAAAACGAGCGAGCCGAGCGGCAGCAGCCAGTTGCTGACAATGTAATCTTCGCTGTCCAGCACGCCCCTGTCACCGATGATGTGCAGGTTTTTAAGAACATTGAAACCGAGCACGCATGGGATACTTCCCACAAGAACTATTATGCAGTTTATCACCGATGCTTTTATCCTGCTCGTTTTCAGGTTATCCATAAAGAACGCCACGAGCGATTCAAACACGGCGATGACCGTAGAAAAGCTGGCAAAGGTCATGAACATGAAAAACAGTGAGCCCCAGATACGTCCGCCTTTCATATTAACAAAAACATTCGGGAGCGTTTCAAATATAAGTGACGGTCCTGCGTCAGGCTCAATGCCGAATGAGAAGCAGGCAGGGAAGATGATAAGTCCTGCCATTATTGCTACGAATGTATCCAGCATCGAAACACGCAGCGCTTCGGAGGGCAGGGTATTGTCACGGCTCATGTAGCTTCCGAATATCTCCATTGAGGCTATGCCGACGCTGAGCGTGAAGAATGCCTGGTTCATAGCATTTACTATCACATTGCCAAGCCCTATCTCCCTGACCTTATCCATATCGGGGATAAGATAAAAGCTGAGTCCCTTTGAGCTGCCTTTGAGCATTATGCTGTTCACCGCAAGTATGACAATTAGCAGCAGCAGAGAACCCATCATTACCTTGCTGAGCTTTTCTATTCCGCCTTTCAGCCCTTTTGAGCAGACCAAAAAGCCTGCGATGACCACTATTGCCATCCATATACCAAGCTCAAGCGGCGAATCGAGCATTGAGCTGAACACGCCTTTTATCTCCTCGTTTGACATTGACGGTTTGAATTCACCCACGGCGAATTTTACAAAGTAGTCCGACATACAGCCTGAAACGGTAGTGTAATACATCATCAGCAGGTAACAGCCGATTATGCACACCCAGCCGTGGATATGCCATTTTCCGTGTTCTCCCTCAAGCGTGTGGAATGCCTGAACAGCACTTTTGCGGCTTGCTCTTCCGACTGCGTATTCCATAGTAAGCGCCGGTACACCGAGTATCAGCAGGAACACCAGGTAAAGCAGAACGAACAGCCCTCCGCCGTTCTGACCGACGATGTATGGGAATCGCCAGACGTTGCCTATGCCGATAGCACAGCCCGCACTTACGAGCAAAAATCCTATTCTTGAACCAAAACGTTCTCTCTTCATATAACACTTCCTAAACTCTCATAAGAGGTGAACTTCACATCACTATCTGATGTCACAAAATATTATTTTATCACAGATGTGTGAACATTTCTACCAATCGCAGAATAATCTGTCTGAAAATAGAAACATCGCTTTATTTATGCCGATTTTACGATGAAAAAGGCAGGGGACCTACCCTGCCTTGCTTTATGCTCTGCCTGCACATTATCACTTGCTTTACTTGTTGATAAGTGCCTCGACAAGCTCTCTTTTTTCGTAAAGTACACAGCCGCCCTCGTGGTCGTCACGCAGTATATCTCCGCTTCTTAAAGCTGTAAACAGCGGTGAATGCAGCGCTTCACGCAGCGAGGTATCCTTGATGTTCACGTCCGAATACGGCGAGAACGGGCAAGGCTCTGCGCCGCCGTGAGAGTTTATGTGGAAAAAGCCTCTGCCTGCGGCAACGCAGCCGCCCGAGTTTTTTTCGTCACCGGGGAATGATATGTAAACCATTTCGGGTGCCTGCTCACGAAGCCTTTGTATCTCGCCCGAGAGATATTCACGCTCTGCATCTGTCGGGGCAAGCTCCTTGCTTTCCTCCGTTACGGGAACATATTCCACAAAAATGATCGCTTTGCAGCCACGCTCGCTCAGGCTGCCGAGGAATTCCGCCGAGGTGACCTCTTTATAGTTCTGCGTGGTGACTGTTACAGAAGCTCCGAAAATAAGTCCACGCTTTTTGAATTCGTCCATATTTGCGATGAGCTTGTCGTAAATGCCTTCGCCACGCCTGTTATCGGTAGTTTCCCTGTTGCCCTCAATGCTCATTATCGGCACGAGATTACGGCACTTGTCAAGCAGCTTAAAATACTGCTCGTCGATGAAAGTTCCGTTGGTGAAGATAGGGAAGAGAATGTTCTGCTTTTTGCCTGCGGCTTGTATTATGCTTCTTCTCAGCATCGGCTCACCGCCTGCGAGCAGTATAAAGCTGATGCCAAGCTCGTCAGCCTCGTCGAAAATCTTCCCCCAGTCCTCTCCCGTGAGCTGCCTTACAGGTTCTTCATCGGTAGTTGCGTGGTTGCATCTTGAATAGCAGCCCGCACAGTGCAGGTTGCATTTGCTGGTTATGCTTGCGATAAGGAAAGGCGGTATGTGTTCGCCGCTGTCCTCAGCTTTTCTGCGCTTTTTTGAGGCGGCTTTGCTTGCGGCTGCAAACCTTAGCATAAACGCACTTTCCCGTGGGTTTTTAAGCGTAGCCTTAACAGCGTCCTTTACCACACGCTCAACGCCCTCGGTCATATATTGCTGTAAGTCAAATGATCCGCCCATACCGATATCCCTCCGTTACCGTCGGTGTTATACCAAAAGCTGTAATATGCACAGCTCGTTTTATAAATGTTGAATATTATCAAGAATATTATAACACAGATCGGGCTTATCGTCAATGAAAATCAGCAAACATCACCCGTGTATACACCCGAAAACAAAACGGACTGCCATTAAGCAGTCCGCATATATGTGAGGGTATATTATGGTCTTTATTATTATGCCTGTGCAGGAATGAAGTTAACGCTTGTTCCGTCGCTGTCGATCCAGTGCAGAGTTCCTGTCTCGGTGATCTTGATAGTGCCTTCGTGGTTCCTGTCGATCTCGATAGCCTTGGCGACATTGCCGTTGTTATCGTAAGTCATATCGTTCTTTGAACCTCTTGTGTATTCGATCTCACTGCCTTTTACAGTGCCCATGAAGCCGTAAACGGTGTCGTTGTTGTAGGTGTTGCCGTAACGGATAGTGCAGTAGCACACTATGTCATCAGGCTTTGCGATTACCAGCTCAGCTCTTGTACCGTCAGCGGAAACATATCTTCCGGACTTGAATTCGGCAGCAGGGTTCTGGTTCACGTCGTAGCAGTAGCCCGACTCACCTGGGTGCTTAACTATATTGGCAGACTTTACAGCTGAGGTATCCGTGCCGTTCTGGTTCGCATCGTAGCAGTAGCCCGACTCGCCCGGATGCTTAACTATATTGGCAGACTTTACAACGGCGGTATCCGTGCCGTTCTGGTTCGCATCGTAGCAGTAACCCGATTCGCCGGGGTGCTTAACTATATTGGCAGACTTTACAGCTGAGGTATCCGTGCCGTTCTGGTTCGCATCGTAGCAGTAACCCGATTCGCCGGGGTGCTTGACATACTTGCTGACGGTTTCAGCCTGCTTTGTTTCGGTCTTGACCTCGCTTGTTACCGCTGCCCTGGTAACTTCCTTTCCGGCACCCATTTCTTCAGTCTTTACTGTAGTCGGCACAGCAGAAGCTGCTGTGGTAACTGCGGCAGCCTTTGGCGCATCCTTTATAGTGGAAGCAGATGCGGTGAATACTGCGATGCTTGTTATCACTGCTGCTGCGGAAACTACTGCGAAGATAGATGCGATGACCTTCTTGTTGTGCTTTCTTACCTTTGCTGTTTTGTTGTGTGTGTTTATTTTTGAGTTTTTCATATTGATTTCTCCTTCTCACTTATGTGTTGTTTGTTTTTGGTTTGTTCTATCCCTTTCTGTGATTACATAATAGCACGATGAAACGGCAATTTCAATAGACGATTTAGCGCTTGATTGTAGTAAAAACTACATTCCTGTTGCCTTTTGTAGTATATACTACAGCGCTGATATGCATTGTGGTGAAAAAACAGCGTTTTCGTATCAGAAAACGGGATCTTTCCTTTACATTTATCAGAAAATGTGCTATAATAATTATAGTACAAAATGATCGTTGTTATGCATAGTGTGTTATTGAAAAGGAGGGTAGTCGTATGTTTATTGACCGTTATAAATATGTCAGGATACAGGGAAAGGCTCTTGCAAAAAATACAATGTACGCAAAGGGCGTGTTCAGTATGTGCTGGCAGCTGATACAGCAGGATGTTATGGAGCAGGAGGACGAGGACCTTTACCGTGAGATAGACAGCTGGTTCGCTGAAAATCTGCCGTGGCCGCCGCAGTGTAAAAGGCGTGAGCCTGTGGTGTGCTGGTTCAAAACGGAAAACTCCGAAGAGATGATGAAGATGATACGCCCGGCTCTTTGGCTGCTTGAAAAATATGACCACCCATATTATCTTGTTTACACCAACACTCCCGGAGAGATAGTGTATGAGGATAAGTATCAGGTGGTAGCCAAGACAGACGGCTATCTTCAGATAGACGAGCTTCAGCCCTCGTGGTCGCCCGATGACGGTGAGGAGCAGGAACAATAAGCGATGCTTAGTATATTCATTATTATATAACAGGAGGAATCGATATGAAAAAACAGATCACCACGACCGAGGCAATTTTCCCGATGCCTGTTCTGCTTATCTCGACCTTTAACGAGGACGGAACGGTAGATGTTATGAACGCCGCATGGGGAACTATGCTTGAGCGTGACATGGTAGCTCTCAATCTCACCGAAACTCATCAGACTGTAAAGAACATCAAGGCAAGAAAGGGCTTTGTGGTGCACATAGCCGATGCAAAGCACGTTACTCAAGCTGACTGGTTCGGAGTTGTGAGCGGCGGAAAGGATGCGGATAAATTCGCAAAAAGCTCAATGACATTTGAAAAGTCCGGGCTTGTTGATGCGCCTATAATAAATGAGCTCCCGATAGCTATCGAGTGTGAGTTTGTTGAGTATCAGAGCGATGAAACGGGACTTGGCGTTATCGGCAAGGTGCTCAGGACATCTGTTGAGGAAGCTGTTATGAAAGACGGCAAGGTGGACATTGACGCACTTGAGGCAATCGCATTTGATCCTTACACTCACGGCTATTATAAAGTAGGCGGCAGAGTAGGCGATGCATTCAAGGACGGACTTGAACTGAAATAAGAAATATCACACAGCACCTGTTCCAAAAGCGGAGCAGGTGCTTTTTACTGCTTGTTTTACGGGTATTACTACAATTTTCCCCGAAAGTGTATAATAAACTACACTTGCAGCGAAATGTGTAGCATAAACTACAAACAGGTGCAAAACTGTATATTGCATTTCTTTTGCGGCTGTGTTATCATACAGTCAGAGAAAAGAAATAAGCAGTGAGAGCAAAAGAAAGGAGAACGACATTAATGAAACTTGCGGTTTTAGTTTTCGGCGCAGCTTATGCTGCAATAGTTACCAAAACAGCACTTGGCCGCACTATCTGATAAACGATCACAAGTACCCCTTATATAATACTATATCATCAAACAACTAAAAAGGAGGCGAAACGCTGAGAGCACTTGAACACATTAAACTATATTCAACCCCTTCTACAAAACACAATTACATAACTTTTCCCAAATCAATTTATGTCGTGCATAGTGCACGGCATTTTTTTGTCCGCTGCGATCGTTATCGCTTGAAAAACAAAACAGAGCCTGACAGATGAATGTCCGGCTCTGTTTTTTATGTCTTGTCAATATCAAGCGTGTAAATGTCGCTCAGCAGTATCCTTTCACCGTCTGCAAATACAAGCGCCCTTACAGCACTGTCAAAAGTCCTGACTGCGCCTGCCTTTATCTCAAAGCGTCCGCCTGCTTTAAGGCTGTCCTCAATAAAGTGCGTTGCTGTTACAAGCGGCTTTTGCGGCAGCATTTCCATCAGCTGAGCAAATCTCTCATCAAGCTCCGCCTTTTCGTCCTCTGTCAGCTCGGGGCGCTTTTCTGTCAGGCGCTCGGCTTCCTCAACAGCCGAATCATAGCCGACAAGCGCCTCAAACGGCGAAAACTGTGCTGCCCTGTCCTGCATCGGCATCGGCGGGAATTCGCTGTGCACAGGGCGTGAAAGGTGCTTCATATCATCGTATTTGTCGCTCATTTTATAATCACCCCACAGGTGTCGTTTAATGCTTGTATTACAAATATACCACATTGTGACGGGCTTTTCAATGCCGCAGCGTTATTATTTTGAAGTTTCCCTGTTGACCTTGGCGGTGAAATGGTGTATAATGTTTACGGGAAAACCACGTTGTTTCGCAGAAAGAGGGAATATAACCATGAAGAAGAAAATACTGTCAGCGGCTCTTGCGTTATGCCTTGCTTTTGGCAGCGCAGCAGCACTTCCGAAGGACGTTTTTACTCAGATAAGCGGCGTAAGCGTTTCCGCTGCCGATACAGCGACATCAGGCAAGTGCGGCGATAAGATCACATGGTCGCTCAAAAACGGAGTGCTGACCATCAGCGGAAGCGGCAATATGTACAATTACGCCACATTTACAAATGGCCACTCGCCGTTTTATAACAGGCAGGACATCACCTCGGTCGTTATAGAAAAAGGCGTTGTAAAGATCGGAGACTGTGCTTTTTACGGATGCAGCAAACTGACCGGCGTTACGATCCCCACAAGTGTTATGAATATAGGCAGATTCGCATTCGCAAAATGTGAAAAGATACAGAAGCTGTCACTTCACGCTGCTATGAAAACTATCGGACCCGGAGCTTTTTCCGACTGCACTGAGCTTTCTTCGGTGGGTATCCCCCCGACTGTTTCAATGATAGAATATGACACTTTCAGAAACTGCAAAGCGTTAAAGTCGATATATATACATAAAAATGTAACTATTATCTCAACGTCCGCATTTGATGGATGTTCGGGCCTTGAGATGATAAAGGTGAACGGAGATAACAAATACTTCACCGGCATTAACGGGGACGGAGTAGTTTATACCAAGGATAAAGCAACGCTTTTTCTTTGTCCGCAGGGCAAAACCTCGGTCACTATCCCCTCAAGCATCAGAAATATAGGTGAATATGCGTTTCATGGCTGCGATAAGATAAAAAGCATAACGATACCCGAGGGAGTATTTTCTGTCAGCAATCAGGCTTTTTCAGGCTGTAATGGATTAACAGCGATCAATATTCCCAAAAGTGCCGGATTTGTGTCTTCGCTGGCATTTTCCGGATGCAATAACCTTAAAAGCATAACAGTCGATAAGAACAACAAGTATTATTCTGCTGTTGACGGGGTGGTTTACGATAAGGATAAGACCATGCTGCTCATAGTGCCTAATGCAAAGGCAGCGTTGAATATACCGGCAACGGTAACTGAAATAGGAAGCTATTCTGTTTCTTACAATAGCGCTATGACGAGCCTGACTATCCCCTCCGGCGTTAAAATAATATATGATAATGCGTTCTACTACAGCACCAAACTGAAAACCATAACTGTTCCCGACAGCGTGACGAGTATAGGGAGAAGTGCTTTTTATTATTGTGCTTCGCTTGAATCATTCAAGGTACCTGCGAAAGTGACGCAGCTGCCCGAGAGTCTGTTTTTTGGCTGCAATGCTCTTAAAAATGTTACCCTGCATAATAATATCAGGTCGATAGCTGATTACTGCTTTGCAGATTGCCCTGCACTTACATCGTTATATATCCCCGAGGGCGTAACAACATTAGGTCAGTATATTCTTGACAGCTCAGGCATCAGGAACCTCACCGTTCCGTCAACCGTTAAGACTATCGGCAAAAACTCTTTTGCTATTTGCCTGCATCTGAAGAATGTATATATCTCTCGTGGAGTCAAAAATATCGGCGAAGGTGCTTTCAGAAGCTGCTTGGAGCTTGAGGATGTCGTGATACCCGACACGGTTGTGTCGATAGGCGACAATGCATTTGCATTGAGCAAGGTGCTCAGGACCGTGTTTGTTCCGTCAAGTGTCAAAACCATCAGTGCATCTGCGTTCGGATCAGGTCCATCTCGTCCGAAGGACAGTGCTTTCAGGATCTGCTCGGTGCAGGGAAGTGCGGCTGAAAAGTTTGCAAAGGATAATAAATTTGCTTTCACCCCCGTGATAAAGACCACACGTCTTGCAGGCGAGGGAAGATACTCTACCGCAGTGCAGATCTCAAAGAATACTTACAGTACAGCTTCGACGGTCGTGCTTGCCTACGGGCTGAATTATGCCGATGCGCTTGCGGGAGTGCCGCTTGCGAAAAAGTATAAAGCACCTATACTGCTTACCGATTCAAGATCGCTCGAGCCTGCAACTCTTGACGAGATAAGAAGGCTTGGCGCAACAAATGTTGTGCTTCTCGGCGGCGAGGGCGTTATCGGGAAGGAAATAACAGACCAACTCAAAAAAGCAGGCATAGCAGAGAATAAGATAGTTCGCATATCGGGAAAGACACGCTTTTCAACGGCGGTTGCTATCGCTGAAAAGCTCAATACAGCACCTTCGGAAGTGTTCTTTGTGTACGGCTTCGGCTACGCAGATGCGCTTTCTGTAAGCCCTGTTGCAGCGCTGAAAGGTGCACCGGTAATATACCTGAATAAAAGCGGTGAGATGGACGCTGATACAAAGGCATATCTTGAAAAGCTGAAGAAAAAGGGCTGCGTAAAGAATGCTTATGTTATCGGCGGCGAGGGTGTTATCGACAAGCAGATGATGAATAATGCCGCAAAGACACTCGGCCTTTCAAAGGCAACAAGAGTTTCGGGAACTGACAGGTACGCTACCTGCACGGCTGTGAACAATACATTCAAAAGTGTATTCAAGCAAGGCACAGTCTGCATCGCAACAGGCACGGATTATCCCGATGCACTGGCAGGCGGAGTTTTTGCAGCAAAGTATTATTCACCCTTGATGCTTATCAACGGCAAGTCCGCAAAGCCTGAGCTTTCAAGCGGACAAAAGTCGTTTATTAAGAGCTGCAAGGCAACTAAGCTGGCAGCGTTCGGCGGCGCAGGTGCTGTTTCGCCGGATCACATCGTATACGTTTCAGACAATACAAAATAAAGATATATCATAAGGGAGTCGGCTATGAGAGCATGCAGCAGCGATCCTGCTTTGGATCCATCGGGTTTTGTGGTCCTTGCAGACTACGTTCCTGCGATAGTGCAGGAGATACGCTATTATTCGACCTATAATTTTATCGGTGAGCGGATAGACGGCTACGAGGAGCCTTGCGCAATTGCGACGGTCGAAGCAGCAAGAGCGCTGAAAGGCGTGAGCAACGAGCTGTTTGTCAAGGGCTACCGCCTTAAAGTTTTTGATGCCTACCGTCCGGCGTGCGCTGTTAAACAGTTCGTGCTGTGGGGCATTGAAGACCAGGACATAAGAATGAAGCAGTATTTCTATCCCGAGCAGGAAAAGCAGGAGCTTTTCAGAAAGGGCTATATTGCAAGCAAGTCCAGCCACAGCAGAGGAAGTGCGATAGACCTTACCCTGCTTGATATGAAAACGGGCAAAGAGGTGGATATGGGAAGTCCGTTTGACCTGTTCAGCGAGCTTTCGCACCCAGATAACAAAACCATTACCGAGGAGCAGTACAAAAACAGGATGCTTCTGCAAAGCTCGATGATAAGGGGCGGCTTTGAGCCGATAAACTGCGAGTGGTGGCACTTTATGCTCAAAAACGAGCCCTACCCCGACACCTACTTTGAATTCCCCGTATCATCGGCGTACCTAAGACGCTGAGCAAAACAATTTTGTAAAATCCGAATGTAATGGAGATGAATGATATGAAAACGGATATTACGGCTGCCGAGCGTGAAAGGCTGGTAGAAGCGGCGTTTGAGAGCATGAAAAACTCATACGCACCCTATTCGCATTTTAACGTCGGGGCAGCGGTGCTTGCACAGAGCGGAAAAATATACACGGGAGCAAATGTTGAAAATGCTTCCTATCCTGCGGGGATATGTGCCGAGAGAAGTGCGGTCTC
>OCTX012237660.1_pt1 | contig 23482 bp, 25 predicted proteins | sample 1539691 | NCBI WGS metagenome assembly OCTX01 (sample SAMN02144231, study PRJEB22623) | gut metagenome | biome: sheep rumen | host: Ovis aries | place: New Zealand
TTCGTGAGGAGGTCGACTCTTCAGTTGTCGCAAAATTTGCGACAACTGCTTCTGATGGAAAAACGTACCAGGTGGAATATTATAATCTGGTCATGTCCTAGTATCCCGGATCCGGGGATTGGCGGACAGCACCCCGCCGCCTCCAGCCTCATGTCCTGGAAGGAATGGTAATTTCGCCGCGCAGACTTCTCTCCATCCGACTCTTGATTTCCTCGCGGCCAAGCCCTCTGCTGAAAAGGTAGTACAGCTTTGCCACGGCTGCCTCTGTCGTAATATCATATCCGCTGACTGCACCGGCCTCTTTCAGAGAAGAGGAGGTTTCATAAGCGCCAAGAGCCACAGTCCCATGAGGGCACTGGGAGCAGATAATCAGTATGGTGCCGTTTTCCGCCGCCTTCCGGATGATGGGAAGGAGCTTGTCTCCTCCCCCCGGGATGTTGCCGGCTCCGAAGGTCTCCACGACAATCCCCTTCAGGGAGTCTGTCATAATGGAGTCAAACAGTTCAAACTGAATTCCAGGGAATACCTTGATGACGCCGATCGGGATGTTCTTCAGGATCTGGAGAGAGAACTGCCCGCTGCAGGGCGGCAGCAGAGCAGATGTGTGATATCTTATATCGATCCCGGCTTCGGCCAGAGGCGGATAATTCGGGGAATCGAAGGCAATCAGATCATCCGCTGAAATCTTCATTGAGCGGTTTCCGCGAAGCAGCTTCCCGCCAAAGTATAGGCAGACCTCGTGAACCATCTCATCGGCTGCTAACAGCATGGCGGTAATCAGGTTGTCCCTGGCATCCGTGCGGATTTCGCACAGAGGGATTTGGGATCCGGTCAGTATCACCGGCTTCCGGTTGTTCCGCAGCATGAAGGACAGGGCCGAAGCCGTATAGGCCATGGTATCTGTTCCATGGAGAACCACAAAGCCAGCGTAGGCATCGTAGTGCGAGGCAATTCTCTGTCCGATCCGGTTCCACTCCAGAACCGTGATATTGGAGGAATCCAACAGCGGGTCCAGATCTACGATATCCCAGAGGGGCATGGAATCACTCCTCAGCTCCGGGATCTCTTCCAGCAGACGATGAAATGCCTCCTTCTGAGGCGCGTATCCCCGGGGAGTTTTCATCATGCCGATGGTCCCGCCGGTATAAATGATCAGGATTTTGGCTTTTTTCTGCATCATACGGTTCTTCTGCCTCCTGTTCCAGTCTGATTCGGTTTTTTCGGATGCGAAGCGGCTGTAAGGTGTGTTTACAGGTTCCATTCGAGAAGGTCATTTCCGCCTCTTTCCACAATCCATGCGATCCCTCAGGAAGATTTTATCAGATTTCCGGAGGCCCTTCAACCCGAAGCAGCGGGCTTATTTTCTTGAAGCGTCTTTCAATTACCAGGCTTCCGCGATCCTTACCGCCTCCTCTTCGGTTAGTCCCACCGCGTCAAGAATATAGACGATGTAGTGTTTTTCTTCGAGAACCGGAGCGGCGTGGAAGCCGGCCGTGAGGACCGTAACGGGATCGATCCTCTGCCAGAGCATAACGGAAATCTCCTGCGCATCAAACGCCGCATTGTACTGCTCAAGGTAAAGCGCTTTGTCAAATCCCCTGACGGTCAGCGGCCGCACGGTGACCGAAGCATCGGTTGTCGGGATATACATCTCATCGGTCGCCGCCAGATGTGCGGTACAGGTGATCGGCTTTTTATCCGTTCGGAACCATTCCAGCGCATACTGTCCGATCTGGTCCTTAACAGTCTCCGGCAGAAGCCAGGTCTGAAGCGCATAACGTTCTGTTTTCTCCGAGTTCAGCTCCTTACGGGAAGCATAATCCTTGTCTGTCATATAATAGCCGACCGTGAAGGAGAGATGCTCGCTGTAGTCCGCCGGGATCGCGGCCACATTCGGCAGCCGGATGCCCAGGGTGTTGTCCCGGGTTTCATTTTTGCAGGTCTCATAGTCTTCGGTGAAGAAGCCCTGAATGGCGGTGTACTGAGTACCGTTCACCTGCAAATCCACGAAGGTTCCCCGGGGAAGCTTCTTAAGAGAATCTTTAAGTTCCGGAATGTCGCTTTCTTCGGGCGTTCTTCCGGGAATCTGGAGCCCGCCCGGGATCAGCTCTTTATTTTCCACCCAGTCGTAGGCGAAATAGAGGTCTTCCTCTGCCGGAAGAGAGGTGTCTATGTCCGGCTTTATGGCTGCATACTCGCCGCCGGGGAGAAGCCCCTCGTCTTGCGCCAGTGTCGTCTTGTCTCCGCGGCTGTTGTAGACGCACCAGTGTCTCAGAATCCCCGCACCCATGAGGCCCAGCACCGCGACGAGTGCGGCCGCCGTGACGAGCAGGCGGCGGGAGCCGCGCATGCCTCTCCTGGCTGCGATCTCATTTACGGCAGGCTCCCTGGCGATTGCCCGCTGGATCGCCGGCCAGAGATCCTTCTCCGTGGGGGAGAAGCTGTCTTTCATTTTTTTCTGAAGGATCCGTTCTTCCTGATCCAATGTGATGTTCATTTCTTTATGCATGATGTTCCTCCTTTGCCAAAAGCTTTTGAAGTTTTTGTCTGGCGCGGCTGTACCGCTTGCGGAGAGCTGCTGCGGGAAGATGATGAATCTCCGCCATCTCTACGTAGGACATTTCCATAAGGATCCGCTCTTCGACGATCGCACGGTCAAGGACGCTTAGTGAAGCGAGGGCAGTCCGCATCTCATCGGAGATCCCGGGGTCACGACCCTTAGCTGCCTGCTCCGCCAGGCAGTCCGGGAGCTCATCCGTCCGGCGTCTCGCCCTGATGAAATCCACCGAGGTGGTGTAGGCGATGCGGAAGAGCCAGCTTTTGAGGGATCCGCTCTTTCTCTGACTGTCCCGTTTCATCCATGCCTTTATAAAGGCGGTCTGCACCACATCCTCGGCATCCTCCCGGTTTCCGGTGATGCCTGTGCAGTAGCGAAGAAGCGGCTCCTGGTAGCGGCGCACCAGCGTCTCCAGGTCTCGCTCGGTTTTTATTTCCATCGGCGTCTCCTTTCAAAAGAGCCTTTACAAACATGTTTGCATTCATATTATAGACGAAAGCGGGGCTTTATTTGTGACATCTTAAGAAAAATATCTTCCCCCCTCATTCCGGGATAGATTGAACGCCGGTCCGCAATGTGCTATAGTGATAGCCGAAAATTTCATATTTGAAAGGATATAGCTTTAAGTATGAATTTTATGGAAATGCATAAAAGGGAAGGCGGAACCATCTGGTCCTGGTTCCCCGTAACCTTCATCACGGCGTTCTTCTGCTGTGTCCTGTGGGGCAGCGCCTCCCCGGCCATCAAGATCGCCTACGAGCTCTTTCGAATCGGACCGGAGGACACCACCTCGCGGATCATGCTGGCCGGCGGCCGGTTTGTGATCGCGGGGCTTATGACGATCCTGTTCGGGTCTGTCTTAAACCGCAAGGTACTGCTCCCGAAGAAGGAGTCCTGGAAAAATGTCCTGACCCTTTCGCTGGTCCAGACCGTGTTCCAGTACTACTTCTTCTTCACGGCGCTGGCGAACACGTCGGGTGTCCGGGGCTCGATCATCAACGCGTCGGGGAATTTCATCGCGATCCTGTACGCGGTTTACATTTTCAGATTCGAGAAAATGACCCTGCAGAAGCTTCTCGGCTGCATCGTGGGCTTTGCGGGGATCGTTATGATCCTGGGAGGCGGCAGGGCGCTCATGGAGGGCGGCGCGGTCACGCTCGCGGGCGAGGGCGCGATGATCGCGGCGGACCTCTTCTACGGGCTCTCGGGGTGCCTGATCAAGGTATTTTCGAAAAATGAGAACCCCGCGGCCCTGAGCGGCTGGCAGTTCTTTATCGGTGGAATTGTGCTTCTCATCATCGGATCTGTTATGGGCGGAAGTCTCGTCTTCTACAGCACAGGGTGTTTGCTGAATCTCATCTACATGGGGTTCATTTCCGCGGGGGCCTACACGCTCTGGGGCGTTCTCCTCAAGTACAACCCGGTGAGCCGCGTGTCGATCCTGGGCTTTATAAACCCGGTGATGGGGGTGCTGCTCTCCGCGGTCTTCCTCGGGGAGGGGAGAGAAGCATTCTCGGCGAGCGGACTTCTGGCGCTTTTGCTGGTGAGTGCGGGGATCGTGATTGTCAATGCGTCGATAAAACGGTGATAGAAAAACAAAAGAATGATTATGAGCGAAATAAGAATCATTCGCATATCGAGAAGCGTAAAAAGGAGCAGCGATCAATGCTGCTCCTTTTCGTATGCTTTTCAATTATGCATTCAGCGCCGCAATCAATCCCTTGAGCTGCCCGCCCGTCATTCTGCCGTAGCTGACCAGAGAACCCAGCGGCATGTCAAACATCATCTGCTGCATGATTTTTTCGCTTCCCTCACCCATGGCCTCGGCCTGCTCGGCATCGGAGGGGGTGTTGGACTTACCCATCATCTGACGGATGAAGGCGGCTCCTTTCGGGTGATTCCAAAATCCGTTTTTTTTACTCAAAATTCGTTCATTCCGAAGCAACGCGGACCGCCGGAACGGATAGCGAAAAATGGACAAAAATGGCGAGAGATTTCATATTTTCGGACTTAGGCTTTTGCTATTCTTGACTTACAAGGAAACGAAATCACCACTAAAAAAGGAGGCATTATGGCAAAAGAAATCTATCACGCTCTTGAAGACCCGAACTATCAGGATGTCTATGTGGATGTGGAGGAAATGAGGACTCGCGTGCTTTATGACGGAACGGAACTTGCCTACCGCTATGTCCACGGCGGATTTAAGGCCAAAAAGGTCAAGTTCAGCTTCTGCTTCCCGCGGCGGGATGCCTATAAGGGACGCTTCTTCCAGTATCTCTCGCCGTTCCCGGGCCCGGATGAGGAGATGGCGAGCCTGAATAAGACCGACGCGGACGATATGATCGGCTTCTCGCTCCTGAACGGCGCGTATTTTGTAGAGAGCAATATGGGCTCCGTGGTCATGTTCGGACCGAACGGCGACAACGAAGACCGCTGGAAATCCAGCGCCGCGGTGGCGGAGTACAGCCGCAAGAAGGCGCAGGAGATCTACGGAGGCTCCCGCCCGGTCGGCATCGTCTTCGGCGGCAGCGGCGGCGGCTACAAGACCATGGCCTGCATCGAGAATACAGATGCATGGGAAGGCGCGGTGCCGTTCGTCATCGGCTCTCCCGCAAGCCTGCCCAACACGATCACGATGCATGCCCAGGGGCAGCGCGTTCTTCGGAACTGCTTCGGCAGGATCATTGACAACCTGGAGCCGGGCGGCAGCGGAAACATGTATGACGGGCTCAATGAGATGGAAGCGGCTATGCTCCGCGAGCTCACGGATATGGGGTTCCCGCCCATGGCCTGGTACCTGGAAGCCGGCGGCAAAATCGATGACGGCGCTCTGCCGGTGCTCTCACCCGGTGTGAAGCGGGCGGATCCGGGATTTTTCGAAGATTTCTGGAAGGTTCCCGGCTATGCGGGCGCCGACCCGGAAAGCAGCGCCGTGAAAGACCGTCTGCAGTTTAAGGGAGTTGTGAAACGTGTTCACCTGCCGGGCAGGCCGGAGAGTGCGGCCGAGGAGCAGGAACTTGAGAGCCGCAACGGCGTGGACGACGCCTGGAAGAAGATGCTCACCGACGGGAAAGATGCCTGGATCGAGCTCGAAAAGCTTCCCGAGGGTGACGACCTGTACCTTAAAGGCGTGAACATGACCTTTGAGACGGGCGATGCAAAAGGAATGACGCTGCTTCTCGGTGATATGAAGCGGGATGAGACGACAGGCGGCGGCTTCCTCACGATCGGCATGTGCTTCGGCATGGCTGATCTAAATGAAGCGCTCTCGCGCGTCAAACCCGGCGACGAGCTCTTTATGGACAACTCCGATTATATTGCCATCCAGCATTATTATCGCCATCAGGTGCCGGATGCGAGCTTCCACGCCTGGGATCAGTTCCGCAAGGAAGACGGAACGCCGGCTCTGCCGCAGCGCCGCAATGTGATGGGCTACTCGCTGAACGGAACCGGCCGCCCGCAGGACGGACAGATCCAGGGCAAGGTCATGGTCATCCAGTCTCTGATGGATGAATCGACCTGCCCGTGGTGCGGCGACTGGTACCGAAACAAGGTCATCGAGGCAAAAGGAAATGAGGATGATTTCCGCCTCTATTATATGCAGCGCTGCATGCACAACAACTCAAACGACTCCGCGAACAATATGGTGGTCAATTATATGGGTGCGCTCTATCAGGCTCTGCTCGATATGGCTGACTGGCTTGAGAACGGAAAGGAGCCGCTGAAGACGACCGTTTATGAGCGCGAAGGCGGCCAGATCGTTGTTGAGGCGGACGCGTCCAAACGCGGCGGCATGCAGGCCGGCGTGGTGCTGACAGCCAACGGTCAGAAATGCATCCATGTGCGTGCCGGTGGCGAGTTCGTTCTTCGCACCGAGGCGACGCTCCCGGAAAATGCCGGCGAGATCACGAAGATCGCCTTCGATTTCCGCGACCGCTGGGGTTTCCCGGAGAAGCTTAAAGGGCTGTTCCCGGTACAGGGCAAGGTGGTGCGCACGGAAGAGAACGGCGTCAAAGGAGCATGGTCGGAGATCATTTACCGCTATGATGAGCCGGGCACCTATTTTGTCTCGACAAGGGTATCCTCCCAGCGCGAGGGGAATAAGGATGAGCTGTTTACCCAGGTTCTGAACCTCGACCGCGTGCGCGTGATCGTTGAATGACAGAACGAATTTTGGAAAAAGAAGACCAATTATTTCATAGAATTCATTTCTGAAAATTTTACAATATAGACATGAAGCTCAGCGAATTGTTAAGAAAGAGAGGATGAGCGAAGAAGTGAAAACCACCGCTGCTGTTGACAAGAAAGATAAGGGCGTCGGCTTCGGTACCCTGATGGCCTGGTCCCTGCGTCCCGCCTCCACCGGCATTGCAACGATGATCATGGGCTACCTCACCGTATTTGCGGTCAATACCATGAAGATGCCCGCCGCCCTGGTCGGCACCCTGCTGCTTGCCAGCAAACTCATTGACGGCGTGACAGACCTGTTTGCCGGCTATATCGTGGACAACACGAGAACAAAATGGGGCAAAGGCCGTCCCTACGAGTGGTGCGTGGTCGGCATGTGGCTCACGACGCTTCTGATGTTCTGCGTCCCCGCTGCCGCGAACAATACAGTAAAATCCATCTGGATCCTTCTTATGTATCTGTTTGCCAACTCGATCTTCTACACGTTCCTCAACGCGAACGGTACGGTCTACATGGTCCGCGCGTTCTCGAATGAGAAACAGTATGTGTCACTCTCCACTTACGGCGGTGTTGTTCCGATGCTGCTGGTGGCTGTGTTCAACATCATTTTCCCGAGCCTGATGGGCAGCCTCGCTACCAGCCAGGCAGGCTGGATCAAACTGGTTGCGATCTTCGCGGTTCCCATGACGCTTCTTGGCATGCTCCGGTTCTTCGTTGTCAAAGAGACCAACGACGTCGACGTTAAGGCGGAACACCAGAAAGTAGAACTCAAGGACATCCTTGAAGTTCTGAAAAAGAATCCGTACATCTACATTCTTTCTATGGCATCTCTGGTTATGAACATCATCACGAACATGGGTGTGAATGTCTTCTATTTCACGGATATCGTCGGCAATGTCGGGCTCATGGGCGTTCTGGCAGCCACCCAGTTCATTATCCTGCCGCTGATGTTCATTTTCCCGCAGATCCTGAAAAAGATTTCCGTCATGAAGCTCATCCGCATCGGCGTCATCTGCACAATAGTCGGCTTCACCATCAACTTCTTTGCAGGCAGCAATCTTGTGCTCCTCATCATCGGCAACCTTCTCACCGGCGGCGGTGCGGTTCCGATCTCCATGCTGGCCGCGCTTGTCATCATCGAGTGTGCTGACTATAACGAGTACATCGGCATCCGCCGTCTGGAAGGTACGCTCGGCGCCGTTAACGGATTTGCAAAGAAGGTCGGCGCGGGTCTTGGCGCAGGTCTGCTCGGTATTCTGATCGGCATGGCCGGCTATGACGGCAATCTGGCTGTGCAGCCTGCTTCCGCCATCACGATGGTGCGTCTGCTCTACTCGCTGATCCCCGCCGGAATGTACATCATCGTATACTTAGTCTGCCGCTTCTATAAGCTGGACAAAATGATGCCCGAAATCAAGAAGGCAAACGAATTGAACCGCGCTGCGGCAAAGGCTGCTCAGACCGAAAATAAATAAGAATTTTAAATCAGGCGGTGCCGAAGTATGGCGCCGCCACTATTTTTGGTTTATACTATATAGATACTTTGAAAGCGGGGGTGCGGAAAATGCAACTTGCTCATCCGAATGTAGAATACCGGTTAAATGATCTTCAGGGGATGTTATATGCAGCCTGCCGGCTCGGAGCATGGTGCTACGGCTCCGAGAGACAGTTTTTCATGAGTACAGCATCGCACAAGGAGGAATACCGGAAGCTGCTCGAGACCGGCGGCTGCCTGGATGCGGCCATGGCCAGGAAGGACATACCGGCGAAGCCTTTCATTTTAAGCGGGGGACTCGGCCTCGGCTGGATCAGCGAGTGGGTAAATCTGCAGAACGGAGGGCAGCTGCTGGTCGTTCTGGGGCCGGCCTATCTTCACAAGCACTCCGTTGCCGAAAGCCTCGGCCGCCTGGACCAAAAGGGAATCACGCTTTCGGAACGGCGCCATTATATGACGGTTCTTGGTGATGTTCCCGCCCTGCACAGCGAGATGCTCATGCAGTATGCCTGCATGCTCCATTTTGCCTGCTATGAAGAAAATCTGAGCCGGGAAGATGTGCTCTACGAGGAGACGGAGAGTGCTCCGGCGATTGAAGAGACGAATATCGCCGACGATGCGGCGGATAAAACAGCAGCTTCGGCAAATGATTATGCCCGGATGGCGGAGCATGAAAACTACCTGCTCAACTGCCTGGCGGACGGCGTGTCTCCGGGAGACAGCAGCAACCGCTACGGCGGAGATGTGCAGGATTTTAAAATGAATGACCATCTTCGGGAAATGAAAGACAACATCATCATCTTTACGGGCTTATGTGCCCGCAGAGCCATCAGAGCCGGCGTGCCGCTGTACATCGGCAAAACCATGGAGGGGGAATGGATCCGCCGGATCGAAGCGGTCCGCAGCTTCGGGGGGATCAGCCGCACGGTACAGGAGATGTACGGCTCATTTCAGGAGCAGATCAGGCGGCTCCGCGAGAGCAGCGACTTCTCGAAGGCGGTGCGTGACTGCCGGGAATATATACGTCTGAATTACACAAAGGCCCTCACCACGGAGGAGATCGCCCGCCACTGCGGATACACGGAATACTATCTGACGAGAAAATTCGCAAAAGAAACCGGCATGAAGCTGACGGATTATATCCGGGCGGTCCGTCTTGACGCGGCCAGGGTTATGCTGCTGACTTCGCGGAAGGATATTCAGCAGATCAGCGAAGAACTGCAGTTTGGCAGTCGCAGCTATTTTGACCGCGTGTTCAGGCAGGAGGTCGGCATGTCGCCAAGGCGCTACCGTGAGACCCGCGGACGAGGAAAGGAGAAGGAATGAGACAGTACGAGACGTTTGAACTTCATTTTACGGAAAATGAAAACCATGAGAATGCTTTTGAATGCAAGATAACGGCCGAGTTTGCCTGCGGCGAAGAGAAACATCCTTGACCGGATAACAGCCATGGGAATCCAGGTGGATTTTATCCTGTTCCACCCATAGATGAGCTCGAGATCAGGGCCGAGAGAGAGAACGGGGAGGTCTGCTCCTACAAAGCGCAACTATAATTTACAAAATCAGGCTCTGAATGTCAGTTTTTGTTGATAGACAAATCCCGCCTTTGCAGCTATAGTGATGTTAAAAATAGTTGCAAAGGTGGGATTTTTATGAGAAAATATTACCTGGACAATGTGAGATGGGTGACAGGCATCATCGTGGTATTCTACCATGTGCTCTACATGTACAATGCAGAGGGGATACTGGGAGGGATCGGCAGAATCACGGAGCTGACCGTCCAGCCCTACGACGCGTTTATGTATTTCGTGTATCCGTGGTTTATGCCGGTCCTGTTTATAACGTCGGGGATCAGTTCGAAACTGTATCTTGACAGGCACACGGAGAAGGAGTTTCTCAGGGCGAGAACCCGAAAGCTTCTGGTGCCGTCGACGATCGGACTTTTCGTCTTCCAGTTCATCCAGGGGTATGTGTCCATGTCGCTCGGCACGGCCTTTCAGGATCTTGCGGCGGCGGGCGTCCCGAAGCCGGTCATGTTCCTTATCGTGGTCGCCTCCGGGAGCGGCGTGCTCTGGTTTATGCAGCTTCTCTGGGTTTACAGTGCGGTTCTCATTTTTATGAGAAAGATCGAGAAGGGGAGACTGCTGAAAATCGGGGAAAAGACGCCGCTGTGGGTGATCGCGGCATTCTTTCTTCCGGTTTGGGGTGCGGGGCAGGTCCTCAACACTCCGATCATATCGGTGTACCGGGTTTCATTTTACTTTGTTTTTTTTATGCTGGGGTACTATGTTTTCTCAGGCGATGAGGTGACGGAGAGGATCAAACGGGCGGCGGTTCCGCTGATCCTGGCCGGCGTTTTGCTCTGCACGGTTTTCACCGTTCTTAATTTCGGGATCCGGGGAGGCGCAAACTACGCGGACAAGCCGGTCAACCGGGGAGTCCTCTATGCGGCGTGCGCATATTTCGGATCGCTGGCGATGCTGGCGGGGATGGCAAGGTACGGCGATTGCAGCAATTCATTTACAAGGTGGATGAGCAGAAAGAGCTTTGGACTCTATGTGTTTCACTATCTGGGGATCTCGTCGGCGGCGCTTGTTTTTGCGAAACCGAAGCTTCTTCCGCCGGCGGCCTGCTATCTATTAAGCCTTGTCATGGGGTTTGTGTTCGGATACGGGCTTTATGAGATCATCTCCCGGATTCCGTTTATGAGATGGGCGGTGCTCGGCATCGGAAAGAAGAAGGAAGGATAACTCTTTTGGAGGGCGTGTATGTTTAGAGACAATCTTGTCAAAATGCGGAAGCTCAGGAGGCTCACGCAGGAAGATATCGCAGAAAGGCTTGACGTGACAAGGCAGACTGTTGCAAAATGGGAGGCAGGCGAGACCGTGCCGGACCTTGACCGGTGCAGGATGCTGGCGGACCTTTTCGGGGTGTCGCTGGATGACCTGGCCAATTATGAGCCGGAGGAGAGTCTGGGGCTCGGCCTGCCGCCGAAGGGGAAGCATCTCTTCGGTGTTGTGACGGTGGGCGACAAGGGCCAGATCGTCATCCCGGCGAAGGCGAGAAAACTGTTTGGAATCGCAGCGGGCGACCGGCTGGTCGTTCTGGGCGACGAGGAGCAGGGGCTTGCGATTTTGAAGGAGGAGAGGATCCTTGCATTTTCCGAGATGGTGCGGAATATGAAGAACAATCAGGAAGGAAAAGAAAATGGATAATCAGGAGAAGGACTGGGAACTCTATAAGAGCAAGCTTGGAAAATGGCAGGAGGACTATGCCGACCGGCTTATAAAAGAGTATATGAAGATTCTGACCGGGAAGGGGAGCGCGGCCGAGAGGCTGGCGGCCCTTAAGGGACGCACCGAGGGCGATTTTGCCGGCATCGGACTCACGCTCGTCCCGAACGAGGAGGAGATGCTCTTTGACCTCATCGACCTTGTGCGGGAGGGTGTGATTACGGTGGATGACGTCGGCGATTTCAGCGAGGAGACGCTGGAGACGGTGAAACATTTTATATGAGGAGTCTTCGCAGATGAAAAAGAAATTTAAGATTACGCTGAACGCGCCGGTCACGCTCATTTTTGTCTTCATCTGTGCCGGCGCGATGCTTATGAACTATATCACCGGCGGGATGAGCAATCAGCTGCTCTTCATGACCTGCCGGGGATCGCTCCTCAATCCGCTGACCTATGTGCGCCTTGTGACACACGTTTTCGGGCATGCAGGCTGGCAGCATTTTATCGGAAATGCCTCCTACCTGCTTCTCTTAGGCCCGATGCTCGAGGAGAAGTACGGGTCACGGACCCTCGCAGAGGTGATCGCGCTCACGGCGGTCGTGACGGGGCTTGTGCATTTTGTGCTGTTCCCTTACACGGGACTCTGCGGCGCGAGCGGCGTGGTGTTTGCGTTTATCCTGATGACTTCGTTCACCGGGTTTTCAAAGGGCGAGATCCCGCTCTCGTTTATCCTGGTGGCGGCGATCTTCATCGGCCAGCAGGTCTATGAGGGGATCTTCCTTCGGGATTCGGTCTCGAACCTCTCCCATATCGTGGGCGGGCTTGTGGGTTCGGCGGCGGGGTATCTGCTGAACAGGAAATAAATATTGTTTTGACCCTGAATTGGGGTGCGATGAAGTTGAAATGCCGGATGGTGAGAAAGTTGATGCTCTCATCCGGTATTTTTTACGCTGCGGAGAAGGCAAATGAAGATAAATACCTGATACGGGAATGTTTGACTTGCACATCCGGTAAATTCAGGCTTTGGGAGAGTTAGAAAAGGTAGATGGTTACCGGGTGAAGAGGTTTTTATGAATTATATCAGGTAAAATGAAAACCTCGTGACGGCCTGAGCGGGTCAGACTACCGGATGAAATTAGGTAAATAAGGCGCAACATGTAAATTAAGTGTTTTCAGGAAGAAAGAAGCGGATTGCCTGTCATCAATCCATCAAAAATGTCTCCTTGACAAGCATTGTGAAGACAGATACTATTTAGATACGAAAGGGCAGCATGTGCTGCTTCCAAATAAGCGATCAGACCTCGGATTATTCCGGGGTCTCGCTTTTTAATTGGGGAAAAATCCATTTTTTACGGTTTAATTTGTTGAAGAGGTTGGAGTATGATTACGGTACACATCGATGAGCAGCTTAAGATACTTGATGCAATGATCGCGAAGGCGGAGGCCTCCCTTAGGAAAGGCCCGAAAGGAATCGTCAATGTGGTCCGGTGTCACGGCACGAACCAGTACTACTTTAAAAACGCTTCGTCGGAGGCGCACGGAACATACATATCAAAAAAGAATATTGCCCTCGCGGCCGCACTGGTTCAAAGAGATTATGACCGTGAATTCCTCGCCGCAGCAAGCGCGGAAAGAAAGAGACTGCTTCAGATGAAAAAGAACGGATGTGAGAGAAACATATCCTTTATGTATGAAAGTTTGTCAAAGATATATGAAGATTCAACAGAGGGCAGAAGAGTGCTGATTAAACCGTACCTGCTGACAGATGAGCAGTATGTCAAAAAATGGGAGGCTTATGAATATCAGGGGCATTCGTTTGCGGACGAAGTGCCGGAGATATTCTCGGAGAAGGGCGAACGGGTGCGGTCAAAGAGCGAGAAGATGATCGCCGACAAGCTCGCGCTGATGAAGATTCCCTATCGCTACGAATGTCCGCTCGACATAGGGAAGGGCTTTTCTTACCACCCGGATTTCACGATTCTGGATATACGGGAGAGAAAGCAGATCATATATGAGCATTTCGGAAGGATGCAGGATGAGAAGTATGCCCGCGACGCACTCGGCAAGATCAGGGATTATCAGAAGGCGGGGCTTAGGAGAGGGGAGAACTTCATTTTTACGATGGAATCAAGTGACTGCCCGCTGGATATGAGGCTTTTTGAGAGGATGATACGGGAGAGGCTGTTTAATTGAGGGCTTTGAGCCTGAGAAAATCTGCCAAAATACCGGATAATAATTGTTATGTGGTTCTCAACAGGTAAAGATTATATGCCGGGACGAGGGCTTGAGAGTTGCATTACCGGGCAGAGGAGAAAAAGTTTCAACTATCAGGTATATATCAAACCTTCAGCAGAAGAAAAATGAAGATAATTACCTGATGTGGGAAGAAATACTATGACCATCAGGTAAACAGCTCATGGCAAGATGCCCAATTTGATTAAATTTACCGGGTAGAAAGATAAATGAAGACCTTACCGGGTAATAGATCAAATTTGAACGGGCCGGTCATGTACTAAACGCATGAAAAAGCCCCGGAGCTGGTCTCCGGGGGCTTTCTCATGCTGATCAGACCGGCTCCTTCTTCTCGTAAGGTGTCCCGGTGAGATCCGGACGCTTCATATTGTCGAACCGCTTAATCATCATCGGCTCCCACACATAGTAAAGGAACTTCCCGTCGAGGTCAAAGAAGAAGACCGTGAAGAGCACGACCCAGACGACGGCCAGGACCTTGATAATCTTGAACAAGACTTTTAACATGAATTCTCCTTTCCGGCCCCGCAGGCGGGGCCGCATCTTTTTTACCAGGATTCGGAATCGTCGAAGTCGACCAGGGACGGATCGAGCGGCTCCTCGTGCATGACCGTGTACATGTAGTCGCTGATGATCTTGCGGATCTCCTTGCGGGAGACGGTACGCTTGTCCGGAAGCGCGTGCGGTACCCAGACCGCGTGGATGTTGCGCTTTCTGAACTCGTCCTCGAACATGCCGTGGATGCCCTGCATGCCCTTGCACTGCAGCTGGTCGTACATGACGACGAAATCGCAGTTGAACTTCTCCATGAACTCCCAGAGGCGGAAGATATGCTCATGACCGCCGACCGCCATGGAGCGCATCGGAGCGAGCTCATTGAAGGTCGCGAGATCCTCAAGCGCGTGCTCGTAGGTGTCCGTGCGGAGGTACTGGTCGAACATCAGGGAGTCCATGTTAATGATGGTGTTGATGCCCCAGCAGTTGTAGGCCCATGTGCACCAGTTGGAGTAGTAGAGCGGTGCGCAGCTCCACGCGATCGCGCGGTGGCGGGTCTTCGGGAAGGTGACGATCTTGTTTTTGACCGTCTTGTTCATGATCTTTCTCACATGCGCATCAACGAAATGCCAGATCGGGCGGTCGCCGTCCTGGGAATAGTATATGCGGTAGAGCGCCTGGGCGACGCCGTTGATCGGGTAGTAGGGCGTGTTTGCGGCGACATCCCATTTTTCATGCTCGAAATCGGTGAGCTTGTTGAAGCTCTCCGCATGCTTCTTGTACTCTTCCCAGTTGAACGGATGGCCGGTCTGCTCCTCGACGAACTTCCAACACTCCTCGATCTCCTCCTGGCAGTGCTTCTGGACCAGCGGATCGTCGAAGCGCATCGGCTGCGGCATCGCAAAGAGCGGGCGGTTCAGGAACCAGTCCTGGATGACGGAGGTCGCCACGGAGCCGTCGCAGGCCTCGTTGGAGGTGACCATGACCGGGCTGTAATCCGGGTAGTCATCCAGAACGAAGATGCCGGCCTCGGCCTGGCACATCGGGCAGGGATCCGCCGGGAGGCCGATGGACTGCATCGCATCGATGTAGTTTAAGACGGTATGGTTGTTGACGTGGCAGGTGACGAAATAGGGAATCATCTGCAGCGCAACATCATCCATGACGTCTCTCCAGGGATAGAAGATGTTGCCGGAGACGGTCTCATCGTGGGCGATGGTGTTCTTCCAGTATTTGTTTTCCTTGCCGCCGTGAAGCTTCTTGTCGGCAGCGAACATGCGCATGAACTGGCGGATGGTTTCATTTGTCATGCCGCGGTAGTGCCAGGCGGAGGCTGCGAGAGCCGGGCCGCGCAGGCCCTCAAGCCCGCGGTCGAACCAGTGCATGACAGTGAGGTAAGTCTGGCCCATCCAGCGGTAGCGCATGGTTCCCGCAAAGAAGGAGAGGGGATCGTCGCCAGAAAGGATGTCGGTCACCATATGAACGTAGTTGTAAAGCCAGATCATATGGAAATAGTACATGGTGTCCTTGAAGCCGCGCCACTCGCGGTGCTTATAGAGGCCGGTGTTGCCGATGTAGAGGTCGCCGAGCCGTCTCTCCTCGTGGGGCTTGCCGTACCAGAAATCCCGGGCGGCCTTTTTGATGTCAAAAGTCCTTGCCTTCTCACGGACTGATTCGGCAGCTTTTTTGTAATCGGCGTGCCGGAGCTTTGAAGCTGCTGCCTTTGCGGCATTTTTTGCAGCTTTTGCGCGCTCGCCCGCTGTCTCCTTAAATGTGCGTTCGCTCATATGGCCGCTCCTTCCCTTTCTTTCTGGATCTTTTTGATCTCAATGCTCTCAATGAATGCCTGAAAACGAGTCCGGAGCTGGCCGATCGCGGTATTGACATATTCCTTCTCTATGGAACATACCGGGATGCCGTGGTCGCGCGGGATCACGATGGTGTCGATCGTGCGCTCGTAACTCCAGTACTCACAGAACTTCATCTGCTCGATGATGATGCCGTCCGCCTTGTACTCTTTCGCGAGATCTGCAAGATACTCCTTGCGCTCGCGCATGATGTGCTGCTCCATGAAGCGGGGGCACTGCTCGTGGAGGAGATAGTGCTCCGCGATGGCGGTCAGCACATCCTTACCCTCGGGAAGCTCGATCTCTTCGCGTCCCGGGAGAGAGCCGAAGCAGTGGCGGTCGGCGACGACCAGGGCGCCGCACTCCTCGATGAGCTGGGTGAAGTAGGGGTCGTCATTTTCCGAACCGGCGAGAACGACCTTGCAGCGCCACGGGATGCGGGCATCCGGCTCGCGGGTCTTAAGGTCCTCGGCGATATCCCGGAGAATCGGAAGAATGAGGTACTTGGGACATACGAGGGTCGAGAGCTGGATGAGCTGGAACTCGAAGCCCGTAATGGTCGGAATGTCCTTTTTGCGGTAGCTGCCGATCTCCGTGATGAGGCGGCAGACCTCGTTGTGCTCCGCGACGGCGGCCCTGAGGGCGTCGTCGGAGACATCGATCCCGAAACGCTCATGGAGCGGCGTAAGCACGTGGGCCCGGAGCTGGGTGGTGTAGTGGTCGATGGAGTTCTGATTCTTCTTGAAGGGAACATCCGTGAACTCGCAGAAAAAGTCGGGGTTCTGGATCACATCCATCATCTGCAGGTGCTCCTGGAAGCGGCAGGTGACGGTGCAGGTCTCCGTCGCCATCTCGGCGTCAAGGAAATTAAACCCGCCCTCCAGCGCGCGCTCAAGGAGGCAGCGGCCGAACATGCAGGTCCGGTTGGACATGTAGTAGGTGGCGATGTCGGGCGAGGCGCTGCGCGGGGCACGAAGGCGTACCGAGAAGCAGCCCGGCAGGTCGAGCAGCACCTCGGGCATGAAGGAGCAGGTGTAGCCGAGCGCCCGCTTTCCCTCTGATTTTGCCTGCCGCACGAGGTCGTTGTTGGCCTCGAGCAGCAGCTGCTCAAGTTCAATGATGTGTACAAGGTCCCTCATAAGGCTCCTTTCTGCATCTTCCGCTGGCGGAAGATCTTAAAGATCTCTGCAGCCGGGAAACACGCTGCAGGACAGAACATCCTATACTAAAATTTATCACATCCGAAAAAAGAATACAAATGAAACAGGAGAAAAACTCGTAAAAATTGTTGAGAAACCCACTCGTTTTGCTGAAAAACTTGTAAATATTAGATAAATATGGTATGCTGAAAATTGGATTGGCATGAAATATTTTCCGAAGGAGGAAACTTCCTATGGACCATAAAACAGCGATCCTGGCCCTGACCGGCAAGGGCGGCGTGGGCAAGACATCCCTCTCGGCCGCAATCGTGCGCATTCTAACCGAGGAGAAGCCGGAAGCCAGGATCCTTGCCATCGACGCCGACCCGGCCGTCGGCCTTGCGACCGCGCTGGGCGTCCGGGTGACCGAGACGCTGGACGATATCCGCCTGCGCGTCGCGAAGGACGTGACGGAAGGGCTTGAGGGAACTGAGGACATTCTCGCGGAGGCGCGGTTCCGCCTGTTTGAGGCGATGGAGGAGAAGAACGGGTTTGCATTTCTCGCCATCGGACGGCCGGAGGCCGCCGGCTGCTACTGCGCGATCAACACCTACCTCCGGCAGGTGATCGGGCTTCTCGCCGGCGAGTTCGACTACGTTGTCATCGACGGGGAGGCAGGGATCGAGCAGATCAACCGCCGCGTGATGGAGCGGGTGACCCACCTCATCTGCGTCTCCGACCAGAGCCGGAAGGGGATCTCGATCATTGAGACGATCCAGGGCGTCGCGGAGAAGATGGTGATGTACGACGAGGTCGGGGCGGTCCTGAACCGCGTCCTCATGCCGGAGCGGATCACGGAGGATCACATCGGGAAAATGAAGATCGTCGCCGTCATCGGCGCCGACGACCGCCTCGTCGAGAACGATGTGGAGGGCAGGAGCGTATTTGAACTGCCGGAGGATGCAGCGATACTTGAAGGAGCCAGAAAAGCGCTCCTTGGAATGAATATACTGCAGCAAAGGAGGGATGGTTTTGAAGGATCTCAAATACCTGATTGAATTTGAGAATCTGCTGGAGAACGCGGACAACGAGCTGGTCAAAAAGGCTCAGTCCGAGGGAGACCTCGCGATCGGCTACACCTGCTACCACATGCCGGAAGTGCTTCTCAATCTGGGAAATTGCTTTTCGGTGCGCCTGCGCGCTCCCAGGTCCTCGTCAATCGACATCGCGACATACTATATGTCCAACTACACCTGCGAGTACTGCCGCTCCCTGCTCGAGAGAGCGATCGAGGGCGGGTACCAGTTCCTCGACGGGATCGCCGGCGTCGACGCATGTTCGGCGATGAACCGCTGCTACGAGCATTTTGAGATACTGAAGTGCTGCGAGAAGCCGGATTTCTTCATCACGCACTGCGATATCCCCTACAAGATCGAGAGCTACACGGTCGACCAGATGGAGATCCAGATGCGTCTACGGCTGCTGGACGTCCTGAAGGAGCGGTACGGGGTCGACACCTCGGACGAGGCGCTCCTTAAGGCTGTTGAGGAGCACAACGAGGTCTGCCGGATCATGACGGAGATCGGGGATCTCCGGAAACTGCCGAATCCTCCGGTCACCGGCTACGAGTACCATGTGCTCTCGCTCGTCTCCTACTGCTGCCCGAAGCGGCTGATCCTGCCGTATCTGAGGGAGACGCTTGAGGAGATCCGTCACCGCGAGCCGGATGAGAAGTCTCCCTTCCGTGCGAGAGTGGTGGTGGTCGGCTCCGAGATCGACGATCTCGATTTCACAAGGCTCCTGGAGGACGCCGGCGCGATGGTCGTCGCGGACCGCTACTGCTACGGCTCCAAGCCCGGACGGGAGGAGATTAAGATCGATCCGAACGAGAACATTCTCCGCCAGATCGTCCTTCATTATATGAAGACCTCCGAGTGCGCCCGCTACATGAGCGAGGAGAAGGTGCAGCAGAGAAGAGACACCGCGGACCGTCTCGCCAGAGAGTACAGCGCGGACGGCATCATCTACGAGCAGATGAAATTCTGTGATTTCTGGGGCTTCGAGCGGCCGCTCGCGAGCCACATCCTTGCGGAGGAGTACGGCTGGCCCGTCCTCTCCATCGACCGGCCTTACAATGTCCGCAATTCCGGGCAGCTTCGTACCCGGTTCCAGGCATTTGTCGAGGCGCTTGAGATCAAACGCATCCACGGCGGAAAGGAGGTGCAGGGCGGATGAAATACCCGGATCCGAAATTATTCCGGATGAAAGACCACATGAACCTGAAGCTCCAGGCGGAAAACCTGAAGGAGGTCGGCGGCATCATCGCCGACATGCTGAAGGAGACCGACTGGAAGGAGGTCGGGAAGGACGCGGCGGGCGACGCGAAGGCATTTTATAAGCGCGTCTCCTACGAGGCTTCCCTGCTTGGGAAAATGAGCCCGGCCGAGGTCAAAGACCTCATCTTAAACGGAGAGAAGCAGCTCGGCAAGCTCTACCGGAACGGCAAAATGGCCACAGTCCGCCGCGAATGGCGCGGCCTTAAGGACACGGGAGCCGATTTCTATGAGTGGGCCAGAATGTGGGCGATGCTGCTGGCGACCTTCAGCAAGGACCTCATCCCGTCGCTGAACGGCGCGCTGCATTACCGCTGGATGATCTCCTACTTCTGCTGCCACTCCTTCATGGACAAGAATACGCTCGGACTCCGAGGCAAGGCGCTCAAGATGCACCACGAGCTCATCTACGCGATCTTCCGCTATGTCGCCGAGAACCTTGTTCTCCTCATGAAAGCGGACGAGAAGGGCGGCAACAGCACGGATCTCTCGAAGAAGATCGTGCTGCTCGACGAGATGACCATGGCGCAGATCATGGCAGGCTTCCCGGATCTTGCGGGCATCCCCTATCAGCTGATGCCGGTGTTCCTGCTGTCCGAGATCGACCAGCTGGCCTGCATGCCCTACATCGACGCGGTGGAGTCCTACGGACTGCCTTCGGACACCTGTCCGGTGCCGACGTCCGAGTGCGGAGCCTGCGTCGTGGACGCGCTGCCGCATATGGGCGCGTGCTTCATTTCCAGCTCGATGCCCTGCGACGGTTCGGTCATGGCCTCGTCCTACACCTCGAGGCGGTTCAAGGACCTGCCGACCTTCCATCTGGCGTTCCCGGTCCGCTACGAGGACGAGTCCATCATGGACGCCGCGGTGGAGGACATCAAGGCCTGCATCCGCTTTATCGAGGAGCAGACCGGCGCGAAATGGAGCTGGGACGCCTATTTCGCCGCGATGAAGCGCTTCAACGAGGAGACGAAGTACGAGCTTGAGAAGTGGGAAGTCAACCAGACGCCTTACCCGCAGCTGATCGGCCCGTGCTACGAGCTCTTCAGAAAATGGAACTACGAGATGGACGGCGGCCTCGACCCGCGCATCCTGAAGACCTTCAGCAAGGTCGACCGGCTGATGAAGGCGGCCTACGAGAATCGCGAGGAGCCCTGGCGCGGCAAGATGCGCCACCGCGCGATCGTCTGGAGCGTCCCGGCTCACTACTACGCGAACTTCTCGAACTGGCTGGCCAACTGCTGGGGCATCAACGTCCTCGTGGAGATGGAGAGCCTGAACTTCACGAAGCCGCTGGAGACCGAGGACAAGGAGGAAGCCCTCCGAGACATGGCGAGACTCTACGAGCGCATGGTTATGCGCCGGCACACGAACGGCGGCTACGACCACGTTCTGACCGAGCTCTTCCGCCAGGTGGAGATCTGGAAGCCGGACATCGTCATCATGTACCAGCACGTCTCCTGCAAGAACATGTCCACACTGAACGGTCTCTTCGACGAGCAGGCGAGAGAGCACGGCGTGCGGCTCATCTGGATCGAGCACGACCTGATGGATCCGCGTACGGTCTCCCGCAAGGATATGCGGTCGAAGGTAAATGAATACATGCGCACGGTCATGCGGGAGGAACCGCTTGATCCGTCGCTGGTTGATTTTGAAGACGACGCCTCCTGGTGAGCGCAAAACTGATAACGAATGGAGAGAAGATCATGAGATATTTTGGCGGATGCGACGTAGGATCCACTTACACAAAGGCAGTCATCATCGACGAGACCGGCAAGATCGTGGCGGACACGACCTTAAAGAGCAAGATCAACGCGAAGGAATCGGCGGAGATCGCGATGAAGGAAGTCCTGGACCAGGTGCCCGGGCTTGAAAAATCAGAAGATCTCGCCTACCTGATCGGAACCGGCTACGGCCGGAACAAGGTTCCGTTTGCGGACGAGAACATTTCCGAGATCTCCTGCCACGCGATGGGCGTCCACGTGACCAACCCGAACGTGAAGGCGATCATCGATATCGGCGGACAGGACATCAAGGGTATTTCCATCGATACGGACGGCACCGTTAAGAACTTCGCGATGAACGACAAGTGCGCGGCCGGCACCGGACGTTTCTACGAGGCGATGGCGCGCTCTTTCGAGATGAGCCTGCCGGAGTTCTCGAAGCTTTCCCTGACAGCAAAGAACGTCATTCCGATCACGGCCCAGTGCACGGTCTTCGCGGAGTCCGAAGTCATCACGCTGGTCGGCGAAGGCAAGCCGATGGACGAGATCGCGGCAGGTATCCAGATGGCGGTCGCAAAGCGCTGCTTCGTCATGTCGAAGAAGGCGGGCGCCACGGATTCCATCACGCTGACCGGCGGCTGCGCGAAGAATGACGGCCTCAAAGCCGCCATCGAGCGTGTCCTGAAGCTGAAGGTCGTGGATCTGTCCACGGACCCGCAGCTCATGGGAGCTCTCGGAGCGGCAGAGTATGCCCGCCAGAAAGGCCTGGCGAAGAAAGCCTGAGATGATCACAGAAGAGAGGTGATTTGACAATGAAAACATTTTTCAGGATCATCTGGAAGACGTTCAAGGTCCTTGCCGCGGCGACCGGCATACTGTTCGTCATTTATTTCTGGAACCTTGACCAGAAGCTCATGGAGTGGGCTTACCGCAGGGTGAACGAACTGTTCGACCGCAAGAAGGAAGACCTGAATTTCTGATGGTAAAGATATGAACATATACGATAAGATCATTAAGGAGACGATGCTGGAGGTCGGGAAAGGAGATGTGCGCCGCATTGGCGGCGCCTCCGCCCGGCCCTGGCCGGACAGCGGCAGCAGCGAGCTTGTCATGCAGCGGGAGGCCGCGTTCGAGCTGGGAGGCAGCGGAAAACCCTCGGTCAACTATACCTGCGTGACGACGGACCCGGACTTTTCGGAGGACGAGATCCTGATCGTCGGCCGGGACCTTCCGGCTGTCAGGTCCGACACAGCCTTCGCCCGCATCGCCATTCTCGGCACGGAGGAGCTCGGGGAGGACGAGGCGGCCCATGACGCCATCCGGAAGATGGAATTTGTGAGATATCACGTTTTTCCGAAGGGCTACATGGTCAGGGTCTCGACGACCTCCTACAAGGAGCAGGTCCGGGTGAGTGCGAAGGCGGCCCGCGCGGGAATTTCATTTTCATCAGTCGGGGCGGACTATATCGCCCGCTACAAGGAGATCCCGGGCGTTAAGAAGGTCCGCATGATCTTCATCACGGATGAGCAGATCGTCGAGGCGCTCGCGCCGAACGCAAAGAAGGTGGACGACATCACGAAGACGCTCACCCACATCATGGACGGGCTGAACCTTGACTGCAGTCACTGCAGCATGAAGCCGGTCTGCGACGAGGTCGACGGAATGCGGGAAGAGCACCTGAAGGCTCTCAAAAAAGGAAAATGAGGTGATTGAGATGGGACACGAGGAAGCACACAGGCATGAACATGGGCACGGACATCATCATGGGGAAGAGCTCCCCAGAGGCATGAGTGAGCAGGAGAAGAGAAAAACCATGCTGGGTTACCTCTTAAGCCACAACGAGCATCACGCGGAGGAGATCCGGGAGATGGCCGAAGCTCTTGCCGCAGACGGCTGTGCGGAGGCGGCGGAACTCATCAGGCAGGCGGCCGAAAACTTCAAAGAAGGAAATGAGAAGCTTAAGAAAGCGGCTGAATTGCTCTGAAAAGGGGGTATGTTGACATGTGTCTGGCAAATGTTTATACTGATATCGACAAAAAACTTATCATGAGCAGTACATCCTCTGTGAAGGTGGAGGGAGACAAGCTCGTTTTCCGGGATCTGTTCGGCGTCCGAAAGGAGATAATCGGAACCATAAAAAGCATCGATCTTGAAAACAACGTTGTAATTATCCATCAGAACAGCCTCCCTTAAAAAGGGAGGCTGTCAGTTAGGAAGGCAG
>OCTX012143158.1_pt1 | contig 23468 bp, 20 predicted proteins | sample 1539691 | NCBI WGS metagenome assembly OCTX01 (sample SAMN02144231, study PRJEB22623) | gut metagenome | biome: sheep rumen | host: Ovis aries | place: New Zealand
GAAGATCAGATGTGTGTCTGTGATGACGTCGGTATCGAGCACCATCTTGACCTCAGATTTGACCGGCAGATAATTCGCTGCCTGTCCGGTCTTGATGATGGCGTAGAGCTCACCGAAGGTGTAGGCCGATGTGTCGGTCGGGTCATCCGAATATGCATAGTCAAAATCGGCCATGTCGCTGAAGTGATTCGTAGCAGGAAGGACGGGATAGTCGTATTTCGCATGAACGTCCGTGTCGGCCGTGATGCTGCTTGTGTCAGTGTCGAAGCCTACCCAGATATATCCCTCTCTCGTGAGCGTCCGCCCGTTATAGGATGTGCTCCCGTAGACAGGCACGGTGTAGGTCTCCAGAACGGTGTCGTCGTAATCGATGTACCTTACCGTGTACTGCCTTGTCGTTTCCTGATAGACCGCCGTCACCGTCGTGTTCGCATTGAATGAATCAAGTGACTGGCTCCAGTTGTAGAAGGTGTATGTCTTCTCCACGGTGGGCGCCTTTGTGGGCGCCGGGATCAGTCCGGCCGCAACCGGATCTTCTACGCTCCCGCCCCGCTCTGTTAAAGTTGTATACAGCACCGTGCCATCGTCGTTAGCGAAGGTTACGGTTACTTCTTCCAGAAGCTCACCATAGCTGAATGTCACCTCCGGCATGAGGGCCCGGATTTCGTTGTACTTGGACTGTGCGATGGATGTGAAATGCACGGCACCAGTGACCACGCCGGCAGGAGTGTTGTAGCCGTCATCGTCGATACCGTAGGCTTCATGCAGCCTTTTCAATACATCGTAGGCCGCTTTCTGAACTGACCAGTCGATGTCCAGCATCCTTACACGGGCGATATTGACAGCCGCCGCCGCAAGAGCGTAGCTGTCCACAGCCGGGCTTTCTTCCACTGTGATCGAAGAAAGATTTGCATAACTCTCCATATCGAATGTCTGAAGCAGGCTTAATCCCTTCATAGTCAGAGATGCCAGAGCATTCAGATGGGCCGTTTTCAGACGGCCTTTCGGTGCGAACGTGATGCCGGTGATCCCGGATCCTTTCGTGTATATGTATTCGAGGTAGATGTTGTTTGTGAAGTCGAAAGCCTGCGCTGCGGCCACCATGCCGCCGAGGCACAGGGTCTTCAGATTCCTGCAGTTGGTGAAACTGATGGTCCTGAAGCTCGTGTTCCGGTATCCCTCGACCTCTGAGCCGATCAGCAGGGTCCTCACACGCTTCATGTTCGCAGCCTCGAACTGACCGAGGTACAGGCCAGACATATCGCCAAGCTCCTGAATCCACTCTGCGGATCTCAGGTAGATCTCCGTATCATTCAGGGCCGCCGAGATGTCAAGCTGACAGCTCTGGCCCTCATATGCCCTCACTTTGTAGGGCGTGGAGCCCGCAAGGACATTGACATAGATGTTGGTATAGGGAGTGACCGAAAGCGTTCCTGAAGGCCGTACACCGGCCCATTCAGTAGGCGTGTAGCCTCTGATAGCTGCAGATCCTGCAGTTGCCGCAGTAGCCACATAGTAGCTGTCCACCAGGGCCCTCTGGAACATCAGCGCCTTGTATAAATGGAGCCTCAGACGGCCCGTAGCCCTGCCCAGGTAGGCCGTAGATCCCAGGTTTTGCATGACCCTGATGGCATTGTGTTCGGCATCCTCGATCCAAAGGGATTCGGGGATCTGGGACTGCATGGTATTGCAGTAGTTGTAGAAGGCATCAATGTCCGTTGCTCCTGCCGATTCCATCGCCAGGTAGGACGCCTGGAGCTGGGACCAGTTGCACTCCCTGAGGGAAGTGAAAACAGCATTGTCGGCGCCGTTGAAGACGTCTGCCGTACCCAGCGTATCGAAGTCCATATAGCCGGGCTCCATGTCGATGTAGCCACGGTTGTTCCTGCACAGGCCGGTGTCGTTATCCCAGTTGAACCAGAGGCCCCATCTCTGCTTCGTGGTGTTGTATGACCAGAACATGTTCTTGGCCCTGTTGTCTCTCAGAAGCAGGAGCAGCGTGATGTTGTGGTGGAAGTAAAGGGTATCCATGTCGAAATGGTCCGCCGCTTCCGCTGCCCATCTTGCCTTCCTGTACTCTGCAGAGTCGATGGAAAAGGCCTGGCCGCCTACGGTACGGATGGGCGACAGAGGGGCGTTCGTAGCGGCCGTCCAGTCTGTCTCATAAACGAAGTTCTGGATCTCCTGCCACAGTGATTTCGCCTGTGCCTCGGTGTACTGGTCTTCATCCAGGTACCGGAATTCGTAGTTGTTGTCGAAGTTGTCCCCTGTCAGATCAGTGGTTTTGAAGCGTACCTGAGGTTCGGTGTTGTTCTTGACCTCGATGACGATGGGATCATACTGGAAGACTTCCGCAGCATCCTTGTTGGAGCAGGTGTTTCCGAGACCGAAGAAAATGGTCTCATCCGGTGCCACGGTATCGGGACCGACCTGCACAGGCGCCGATGAAGTGTTGTGGAAAAACACGATGGCCATCTTGCCTTCAAGGCAGTCACGAACTCTCGGATCAGCTGTACGGGCAGCTCTCCTGCTCTGCTGGTATGTGTTGTACCAGTGGGCCGTGGCGACATTCACGATATGTTCTTCAGAAGCGATGTTCTTCTTGAAGTTGATCATGTTCGTAGGAATGGAGTTCTCCACGCCGTTAAACGCCCAGCCCTCAAGAGCCGTTCCGTTCTCACAGACGATGTTCGACAGGACGAAGTTAAGGTTTCCTCCTGCTGTATCCGCATGCTCGACAGAGGACGTTCCCTGGATGGACATGGTCATGTCCGCTGTCCAGTTGTGGTAGTCCGAAGCGCCCTGCCAGTGGCGGAGCCTGCCGGTTACATAATCCTTTTTGCCATGGGTCATCCTTTCCGCATCGATACGGTAGACATCCACATCCGGGCATTTAGCTACGATGGCATTGATATCCAGCTTGTTGGAGCTGTCGTAGATGGAGTTCCGGTCATTCCTGGCAAGGATCTCCGTGCCATTCTTGCCGTCTGCGATGAAGTTGGACATCATCTCTTCATTGGTCAGATCACGGCTGTATCCTCTGACAAGGTACAGATAAACATCCGCATCGTCAGAGCCGAATGTGATGCCAGTAGCCGTCGTCTGGTTGAAGGATTCGTCTGCTCCATACTGGGCATAGGAGAATGTTGAGCAGCCCTCCCAGATGTAGATCAGGCTGTCTTCTCTGTCCTGCTGGATATTGATATCCAGTTCCACCTTCTTGTCTTCGCATGTGGAGAGCGAAACGCTTGTAGCATTGCCGCTTGCATAGACATTGTTCGCCTCGCAAGTGAAGCCGATCCTGCCGTTCTTGCAGCTGATTCCGACTGCAGTCTTGCTGGAACAGTCTGCGATCTTATAGACCAGTTTAAGCTCTTTGCCAGTGCGCTTCACATCAGCCCCGAAGAAGGGCATGTAGTTGAGCGTCAGCCTGTCTCCGGCCGTGACCCTGATGCAGGGCACGCCCTCGCTGTCAGTCTGCACACCACCGTTGACGAGGTCGAAGTTCTCGGAAAGCGTAAAGCCATAGCTGCCATGCCTCCATGTGGTCAGGTCACTGATCATTGAAGGGTCTACCTTGACTTCCAGGCTGTCCGTGACTTCTGCGATATCAGAGCCTATGGAGCTGATAGTCAGATCATGCGTTTCAATGGAGCTGCCGCACATGACCCCGAAAGTGAACGTGCCGGCAGTCATGGGTCTGTATGACCATGTCTTTTCCGACTGGTCTGCAGATACGGTGGCCTGCACCACGCCATCTACCAGAAGGGAGACGTTCGCCGGGTTGCTTGCCGGATCGATAACAAGATACTTGATATCGAATGTGGTGTACTGGGCAAGGTCTCCGGTCGGCCAGTTGACAGCGATGACAGGCGTGCTGGCGCCTGCCACGATCTGGGCCACAGTGGAGTGCAGGTGGTCAGATTCGATAGTCACTCCACCGACAGTAAGCGTACCGTATGCCTCAATGGAATGATCTCCATGGGTGAGCCCTGTAATGGACTTTGTCAGTCTCCGCCCGCTGGTGGACACCGTATCGGTGCTGAACAGCTGACCATCCACATACACATAGATGGTCTTCTCGCCAGAGCCTACGGGAGTGAGGTAGAAGGTCAGATCTGCATCCGTGTTCTTCTGAACATCAGACAGGGACCATGTAAGCCCGAAAGATTCCATGGAGACCGTCCAGGTCCTGCTCACGCTCTTTCCGTAGCTGTCTGTGAATGTGAATTTGACGGTATTGGTGCCGCTGGTCAGATACTCCCTTACATCTACGGTCACTTCGCCCTGAGCCACAGCAAGGGCCAGTTTCTGCGTCCCTCCGACCGTTACGGTCAGTGTGCCGGGACCGGTGGAAGCTGATGTAGTAGAGTCCACAGATGACCATCTTGCGCTGATCGGCAAAATGGTCGCAGTGTCAACGATCGACACGACTGCCGGCGTGATCATTGCAACAGTCATGGTGGAACCGGAATCTGAACCGCCTCCACCGCCTCCACCGGAGATCTGGAAGGGAGTGAACACATCCTGAGACAGGTCCTGCCCGTCCATGGTCAGATGGATATAGCCCTCTTCGTCCTGGTAGCCGGAGTTGAAGGCAAGGCCACCACCCATCTCCCCGATGTAGAACGGAGAGCCAGAGATCTCGACGCCGCCGTTGGTGAAATGCAGATACCCGTCAACAAATGTCACATTGTCAAATACCACCGCATCAGAGGCCACGGCAATGCCGGTCCCGATTCTGACGCCGTCCTTTGTGATGTACAGCAGGCCCTGGTACATGGTGACGCCCCAGGTCCTGTCATCAAGGGAGTTTATATCACCCTGGATCTGAGCAATAGCAGCAGCGATCACTTTGTTTTTGACAGGATTGTCTGAGTTGAGATCAAGTTCTGAGTCGGGAATTGCTACGCCGTAAAGGCCTCCGGGTTCCCATGTGTCCTGCTGGTCATCATGGTAATACCAGTATCCGGGAAGATAATCTTCTTCCGAACCGGTATAGATATATACCCTGTCATTATCAACAAATTCATTGCTGTAATTGACGGCCTTAGGGGTTGCTCCGCCAAGTCTTTCTATGACCGTGCGCAGGCCGTAAACGGAAGCCTGCAGGGCCTCGATCATCATGGCATATGTGGCTCTCTCAGTCTCGTCATCGATCTCCGGCTCCTCTCCTTCAAGGGAGTTCTGGATCTGAAAACTGGAAATGAGTGAATGCCATTTCTGATCAACATAATTATCCTCATCCAGAGTATAAGCCATGAAAGCAAAGTTTACTGTGCCAATCTTTCTGCACAGCGCTTCGGGAAGCTTCCAGTCTACCGCCAGGTATGAAGAATATGTTTCGTCTGACTCGGCAACACTCAGCACCTCCCGGTATACCGTGGTATCACCTGGGTGCTGGTAGTTAACGATCTTCACTGCAGACGTGATGTCGATAGTATCTTCTGAGCCGATGGGGAACAGCAGACGGATGATGTTGACTTCATAGTCGTTCTTAACAGATACGACAGCGTTCTTTTCGACCTTTGTGAATGTACGCTGTTCTGTATCTGCTATGTATCTGATAATCAATTATTCTTCCCTCCTTACTCAAATTGGAACGTGATATCACCGAAGGCAAGACCCATGCGGCCATTGATAATATCAGAACCAAGGGCACGGGTAAGAGCCATATGGACTCTGATGCTGCCATTCTGCTGTATCGTGCATGTGATCGTTCCGGGCAGGGAGGTAAGGGGCTTGAGAGTGCTTGCCGTACCGATAATGTAGTAGCCATTGTATTTGAGACGCATAGACGAATCGACATGTGTACATGTTCTGATACTGGCATCAAAAACCCTGTTCATCGGAACATCGAAATAGATGGACTTTTTCGAGTCTGTAATGAGAATGGGCACCATAACGGCAGTAGTAAATTGTGTACCAGGCATGACCTTCAGCTGGTTCACAGTGGTGTTGATCGTATTCTGCAGTGCGGTAAAACTGTTCTTAACCTGCAGAAGTTCATATGCAAGTGTCCCTTCCTGTGTCTCATCGCTGATTGCGTCGATCTCATTCTGCAGTCTTCCTGCTACGGTACCATCAAGACACTGGTCAACATAATCCAGGAACTCTGCAAGAGCAGCCTGGTACTGGTCGAAGATCTCTGAGGTTGAGATGATCTGCGGAACAGCAGAGGCAACACCGCAATCAGATCCGAGACGTGTATCTGTTACATTTGAACCTGTTATACTTGTTACTCCGGCATTAACCCGGATATTTGCAAGACGGAGATCGTAGACCCCGTTTGCCCTTGTAATAGGCGGGGCAGAGGGAGATGTCGCAGCTGTTCCTGTCAAATAAACCAGAGAAATATCCCTAGCAGAAAGGCTGGTATTCACTCTGGCAACAATGGAATCAATGCGAGGAAGATTGGCATTGGCGGCAGGAACCGTAAAGTAGGTAAAATTCTCCTCAAGTCCCATAGCCCCCTGGATGATGCAGGGACCAGGCCAAACGCTGAGGTCCATTCCAGAGTTGACACTTACTTTGAGTGCATTGGAATTGGCTGCCATTACCACACCATCTGTATAGAGCATCTTGAAGATCTTCCGGAGCTTCTCAGAGTTGAACTCCCGGTCATAAGTCTCATTCCCTTCTCCGTCCGTAGAAACGACAGAGTCGAACGGCCAGTAAATCATTTATTTTAACCTCACTTTCTCATACGGAGAGGGGATCTTGTCCCCGAAAACCAGTGTTACTTTATGGACGTTCTTCGTCCACGTTTCAAGGATCTCTATGATCCTTGCTTCGAATGCCATGTTGAGCTTGTCTATGATGATGTCGCACTTGTCTCCAAGGTCATAATCGACAAGATACCGGAAACTTCTTTCAGTATCGGCGTCAAACTCAACATTCTGGATGTTTACATATGACGCCGCTTTCTCCACGGCTTTTGCATACAGAACGGCTTCATACTGCTCTGCCGTCATTTCCTCATCCTTTTCGACATCTCTCATGTCAAGGAACTTCTGACGCATAGGCTCGCCGGCTGACAGATCTATAACGACATAAGCACGTTCAGAGCCTTCGCCCTGTCCTCCTGCAATGAAGTAATTGTAGTAGTTGGAATTGTCCGAAGTCACTGTGAGCTTCTTCATGTTCCGCCAGGCCGGGGAGAATACCACGAAGTTATTCACGCCCTGGCTCTGTGTCCTGTCTACTCCCTGGTAGATCTGGAAGTGCAGCTTCCCTGTCTCATAGTCGAAATAGCACCGATAAGCCTTTTCCTCTGCTTTGAGCATCGTATGGCACACATCGTCCAGCTGACCTCCTGTCTCCTGTCTGTTAGCAGATGTGCCTTCGTCGGTATATGCATCGATCACGATATCAATGCCATCCACCGGATAATTCTCAACGGCATCTGCACAGAACTTCACTCTTGTAGATGCCTGCTTCATCATCGGATATACGCACCGCCGGTTAAGGATATGCTCTGCGAAAAAACCGCTTATAAGTACCATACTGTCATCATCGGTGTAACGGACCTGCTGTACCATTCCCAGCTCCGGCCTGTCGTTGCTGTAAACATAGGCCATCGCAGGATCGTAATCTGACGCCGCTATCTGAAGCGTGAATTTCCCTGTCTCGTAGTATTTCCTGTCCCATGAAATATCAAATGGGCGGAGCTTTGTGGGACCGCATGGAAGGAAGTTTTCATCCAATGTCCTGAGTTCCATCTTTATACCCCCACATACTTCGGTGTGTAATTGACAACGACGCTCATGTTTGCGTCTCCGCCATCCGCTGAGAATGTGATGTTAGATCTTCCAGGAGGAAGCTCTATGTCCGTGATTCTGGAAGTCTTGTCTATTTTCCCTATACAGTTGACTCCATTCAGAGTGATCCTGTCCTGATCCATGTCAAGAACAAGCACATCGCCCTGTTCCATCGTGAGAATCAGACGGATGTAAGCATCATTGATGGTTACCTTTGGATTCTGGACCTGCCCGGACGCTGTGATTGTCACAATAACATTGGTGGCTATATCGCCAGTGTTGTTCAAATATACATTGTCCGAATAGAGATAGCGTCCTGTATTGAAGCCTCCACCTATAGGAACACGATACGGGAAGACCATTCCTCCAGCTTTGGCAGCAATGTCGTTACCGAAGCTGTCTGTATCTCTCCAGTAAGGATCCTCACAGAGCATGGCCAGTTCAAGCACAGGAGCATGGCCAGACACCGGCTTTTCGCATCTGACCTTCTGGATCTTTGCTTCTATCCATCTTGTCACCCCGTATGACGTTGCATATACAACGTATTTGCTCCGGGGAAGAAAGAACCGGACAGCTTCGTTTCGTGCTGAAACATAGTCATCAGAATGCTTTACCCTGGCCTCAATATCCATGGCCCTGCTTCCGACATACTCACTGGTGACGGCCTCACCGTCACCAACGGCATATTTCTCAGTAGTGAGTTCGACCTGTAAAAGGCCGAACCCACTGTATGAGGAAATTCCCCATTTTTTGTCACCTAAGTAATTGCCATCCATGATGAATTCAACAGAGTCATCACGTACGATTCTTATCTGCTCCATTTAATCACCTGCCAATCCATATTGCTGCTCAAGCCTGACAGCTCTTGCCACCTCGGAAGGCGTCTTGACAGGCTGGTTAATGTTGAATGTCTGATTGTATGTGGTATCACCACGGCCTTCAGTATCTCCACGATCTCCAAGAGATCCGGTCATGGCTCTGGCCTTCATGGCAGCTCCGCCAGTTTCCATTTCAACAGCGGCATGTGCCCTCTGCATCAGGCGGCTCATGTCTTCCGAAATATCCGACTCAAGACGTGGCATTGCCCTGTCTACGCCGATGCTGATTCCAGGAGGGATCATCTTACCAACTTCAGTCTGGAACAGCTTCGAAGGGGAATGGATGCCCAGTGCAGATTTAGCGGCGTTCAGTGCCTTGTTTGCAAGGTTCTTTGCCGCATTCGTGACCCAGGAAATGCCTTTGCTGATACCGTTCGCAAGGCCCTTGGCGATGTTCGAACCTATTGAAACGATGGCCGAAGGAAGACCGTTCAAGGCACCCTTCACTGCATTGGCACAGCTTTGTGCGGCCGCTTTGCCTTTGGAAACAAGCTGCGTCCCCCATGCTGCGACCTTGTTTACTGCAGTAGTAAGATGCTGCTGTACTCCGGCAGGCAGTTTCGAGAAAGCCGCCTTGACTCCATTCAGCACATTATTCGCAGCACTCTTGGCCTTGCTTACAACATTGGTCCCCCAGGATGTTACCTTCGAAAGGGCACTCGTCAGCTGTGTTCCCACCTTACCGGGGATCTGGCTGAAGTTCGACTGAATGCTGCTCAGAGTCTGTGTGCCTGCGCTCTTTATTTTGGCTACAGTGGATGTTCCCCACGATGTTACCTTCGACAGAGCGCTCGTCATCTGAGTCCCGATCTTTCCAGGAATCTGACTGAAATTAGACTGGACATTACTGAGGACGTTGGAGCCGCATTCCTTTGCCTTCGCTACCGTGTTTGTCCCCCAGGAAGTCACCTTGGTCAAGGCACTTGTCATCTGGGTGCCGATCTTACCGGGCACCTGGCTGAACTTGGACTGCACGTTGGAAAGTACATTTGATCCGCATTCTTTTGCCTTGGAAACCGTATTTGTCCCCCAGGATGTGACCTTTGACAGAGCGCTGGTCATCTGAGAGCCTATCTTTCCTGGTACCTGGTTGAATTTCGACTGGACATTACTGAGGAAGTTCGAACCAGCTTCTTTCGCCTTGCCTACAGTATCACTGCCCCATTGCTTAACATGTCCTATGGCATCTCCGAGGAACCCTCCGACCTTTCCAGGGACCTGTCCGATCTTCTCACCAACATTGCTAAGGAAATCTCCCGCAGCCGAAACGCCGTTCTTTACCAGGTCAGAGCCCCACTGGACTACTGTATCAAGGGCACCGCTAAGGCATTCACCGATGGCGCCTGCAAGGTTGGACAGACCGCTCTTAATGCCTTCAACGAGGAAATTGCCCTGCTCTTCCATGACTGTGGAAGGAGATGCGATTCCGAAGAAGCTCTTGAAGCCGTCCAGTATCGCTTTGCCTACGCCCATGATGGCTTCTACCGCAGCACTGGCAAGACCGCTGATACCGGAAATAATGCCTTCTACAAGGAACGTTCCGACGCCGAGCCAGTCAATCCCTTTCACGAATTCAATAGCAGTGGTTCCAATCGCCTGCAGAGCACTCGGAATAGCTGTTGCAAGGGCCTGCACTCCGATAACGATAAGGTCGATGATATCCGAACCAAGTGTCGCCCAGTTAATGGTGGACAGCCAGTCAATGGCCGTCTGGCCTATGTTCCTTAACGCTTCCGGTATTGCAGTCGTAAGGGCAACAACACCATTCTTTATGAATGTGATGATCTGGGAGCCGATATTGATCCAGTTAAAGGCCATCAGTACGGATACAATAGCCTGGATGATCTTGGGGATATTGGCCACCAGTGTAGGTATGGCTGCGATAAGCCCGCCTGCCAGTTTGCCGAGCAGCTGGATTCCACAGGACAGGATCTTCGGTGCGTTATCGTTGATACAACCTGCCAGATTTGTGATTATGACCGGTACTTTTTCTATCAGAGCAGGCAGGTTCTGGATCAGTGAATCTGCCAGTGAAGTGATAAGGTTAAGCCCTGCATCGACCAAGGAGCCGACGTTGCTCCGAAGGAACTGCGAGAACTGAAGAATGGCATCGAGCGCAACGGGAATCAGAGCAGGCAGGTTCTCTCTCACATAAGATGCCAGAGAATTGACCAGGCTGATCGCCGCAGACGCAAGCGTAGGGCCGTTCTTTATCAGCGCATCACCGATCTGCTTGATAGCAGTGCTTCCTGTTTGGGCCAGCATCGGCAGATTCTTCGACAGAGATACCGCCAGCTGGGTTATAAGGGTGATTCCCGTGGAAGCAATGGTCCCGGCATTGCTCAGAATGCCGTCTGCGATCGATGTGAGCATGTCACCCGCAGCCGTCGTAAAGTCTCCGCTCGTGATTGTGTCACAGAAGGAATTGACAACATCGGTTGCGATCTCAACGACCTGCGGCACGGATTTGGCCATCTCTGTGGCCATCTCGCCTATTGCCTTGCCGGCTTCTTTCGCCACACCTGCAAAGCCCTCTGTCTTGTAAGCGGCAGTCATAGCCGACACGACACCGTTTAAGGACTTCACGGCGTCAGTTGCCGGGACTTTCAGATCGTCATAAATGGACAGCCCAAGGCCTTCCAGAGCGGACTGTAAAAGCTTTACCTGGCTCTGCAGATTGTTCTGCATGGTGCTTGCCATACTAGCGGCTGCGCCTTCTGAACCGTTGATAGCATCGGTCAGTTTGTTGTAATCAGCTTCGGACGCATTGACGATGGCCAGCAGGCCGGACATTCCTTCCTGTCCTGCCAAGGTCGCTGCAAGCTGTGTCTTTTCAGCTTCGGAAAGACCGGAGAAAGATTCTCTGAGGTCTTCAGTCAGTTGGGACATGCTCTTCATCTGACCATTCTCATCAGTCAGAGAGATTCCCAGTTCTTCCATGGCCCCGGCTACGTCTTTCGTAGGCTTCGCCATCCTGCTCAGCAGAGATCTCAGCGCTGTGCCTGCCTGTGAGCCTTTGATACCGGCATTGGCCATGAGGCCGATAGCTGTGGCACAGTCTTCCACGCTGTATCCCATGGCGCCTGCCACAGGAGCAACGTACTTGAACGTTTCGCCCATGAGGCCTACGTTCGTGTTCGCATTCGAGGAAGCGGCTGCAAGGACGTCAGCAAAACGCCCCGATTCATCAGCGCCCATTCCGAATGCGGTGAGGGCATCCGTTACGATGTCCGATGTGGTGGCAAGATCTTCACCGGATGCGGCTGCAAGGTCCATGATGCCGGAGATGCCGTTGAGCATGTCTTCGGTCTTCCAGCCGGCCATGGCCATGTAGGTCATACCCTGGGCTGCTTCAGATGCTGAGAAGATCGTGGTCTCACCCATCTCTTTGGCTTTTTCAGAGAGGGCCGCAAGCTCGTCTCCTGTCGCACCGGAGATGGCTTCTACTTCAGACATGGTGGATTCAAACTCTGAGCCCACCTTTATCGCCGCAGCTCCTACTCCCATGACTGCCGTGGCAGCTCCTGCCAGTACCTTGCCCGTGCTCTTTACCAGGCCTCCTACTTTGCCGAAAAGACCGTTTACGCCTTTTTGGAAACCACTGGCGTCAAGCGATGTATCAAACTTCAAAGAGCCATCATAAGACATGTTCCCACCTTCCTTTCGGCTCTGGAACTATGGCTCGTAATGGCTCTGTTAGTTCATCTTCTGTTTTCCGCTGATGATTACCAGCTCGAAATATTTTTTACACTTATTGTTTTTACAGCGGAGGATCACGCCTCTGCAGTTAGCGTCTAAGCCATACGAATAGGGCATACGATAACCGCAGGCAGGGCATGAGATCCGCTTCTGCATCTTGATGTCATTCATGTATTCCCCAGTAATCCGGAGATGTCTTCGCCCTTCATCAGTGCTTCCTGGATGGCGTCTATCTTCTCCTGCATAGTCTTAGACTTCGGAAGAGCATATATTCTCTTCATTTCCTGGTAGAACTTCCTTCGCTCTTTGGGCACCTTGTCAATCTTCACGGCCCTGTATCCCATGATCTTCGAGAACAGGACATCGTCGTTCAGCGAAACAAGAAGTGCTTTGAATTTCCACCAGTGCATATATTTGATGGTGGTAAGGTCTATACCGTACTGCTCCATGAAGGCAGCATAGATATAAATGTCATCGTGCTCAAATGAATAGACATGATCCAGTGCAGGGCCGCCGCCTGTTCCTTTCCTTTCTTCCTTCCCTCCCCGGTAGAACCAGAGGATCTGGGAAATGGTTTCATCACAGAATTCCGGCTTTTCGAAACGAAAATACAGATTGAACATTTCTTCGGCCTTCTCTGTGTCAGAAAGTTCCTCGTCATCCATCATGAGCTCAAAAAGAATCGAGGTGCGGAAGTCCGTATCAATACGGTACTCCGCACCTCTGATAATCAGCTTTCCGGGAAGTTTATCCAGGATAAGATTGCTCAATGTCTGTGTTTATTGCGGCGGCGCTCCTGACGGTTCTGTGCTCTCTGGGCATACTTGTTATTGACGTTGTCAACTACAAGCTGGATCTGCTTTTCAGAGGAATCACTTGCGTTGGACAGGTCGGCTACAGCCTCAAGTCTTGCCATAAGGTTTCCGGGCTTGACCCCTTCAAACACCTTTGCGGCAGACCCTTCTCCGAAGATGTCGTCGATCAGCTGGTCTGTAAGCCTGATCTGTCGCCTCATCTCGTCTGCGTTGGATGCTCCCTCCTCGGGGCGGTTGATGTCACTGCGGTATTTCTCCAGCAGATTTTCAAACCGTTCTACAACGTCTGCATCCAGAAGGTCAAGCTGTAATGTCACATCTCTTACTTTGATATCTACCATGGATAAACTCCTCCTTGACGTTTATTTAGGGTGTTGCTGTGAAGCTCATGTCAGTGGTGCTGAATGTTCCCAGTACGGGTGCACCGTTGGCATGCAGTGTGCCGGATACAGCGATCTTTTCGCCGCCGTCGCCTTCGAAATCAGAGATCTCAGCAGTGACGCTGAACTTGCGTGCCTTAAAGCTGGGGGCTGTACCATCCCAGAGATCGACACGATAGTAGTTGAATTTGGCGGCGTCTCCTGTAAGTCCGTCACGGCCGACTTTCCAGAGGGCCATGATTGCTTCCTGGGAAGGAATGAAGTCGGACTCAAAAGGAAATTCACGCTCATAGCCAATGACTTCAGTAGAAGCCTCCTTGTCATTGACATAGGTCGTGGATTCGGTCTGGGCATTGGGAGATTCATTGATGCTGCGGAATCCGGTTCCCATGAGGTACTTTTCATCGTCGACTTCAAGGTAATCAGCGACCATGTACCTCAGCAGAGGGCTGTTCTGTGACATATCTTATTTTCTCCTTTCATCTGTGTAGAGGATCCTCATCTGGATCTGATAGCGGGCGTTCCTCAGTGAACCGTCCATGATGTAGCCATTGGTCATGCACTCCATCTTGTAAGGCTCACAGCCGGCAGGCATATCCGGGAAGCTCCCGGCAATGTTCTGGGAGAATACCCACTGCGAAAGCTCCTCATAAAAAGAGCTGTTCATGATGTTCTGCATCCGGTCCATCGAATAGATCTCTCTGGAGCCGAAATTGAACTGGTACTGGCAGTCCCGTGTTCCATCCACATATGTCCGCAGAGTAGGGCTGAACACCCCGGTCTCTACCACATATTCCCCGGGATCCTCTCCCAGGGCGTCAAGATGGAATTCTCCGTCTGCCAAAAGAGGGCACTTCAGGAAATAATCCGTAATACCCTGAATGATTGAATCTGTCATACAACTCCTCCTAGAGTAACTGCTGTGCCCCCTGGAGTATTTCATCCTTATGGGACGCCTTCATACGGTCAAACCAGTGGGCGCCTCTGTTCGGGTCATATGGCCTTGTCTCGCTCGTGTCGTAATACTGCTTGGCAGCATAGACGATACGGTAGTTGATCTCCCCGGAACCAATTGCAGTGCCCGCTATGCCCGACTTTTGCAGGAAGCCCTGCTGGAAGGGGACCATTGCGGAACAATGCCGCAGGCACTCAGTATCAATGAACTGCTGTGCCTTGTTCAGAGAGGCCGTGACCATAGGCCCGAAGGCCGGGCTCCAGTCCATACGGCATGAGATGTTTGGAGTGACATGCACGGTCTTGCTTCCGGGGGTGACAATTGAAATACCTGCCATCTTACTTCCCTCCTATTCTCCAGTGCCTTACATAGTCAGAGCCACGCATGGTATTGTCTGCATAGTCCATAATGAGGATCTCCGGGGTGCTGAAATTTCCTGTACCGGCAAGGGCCTTGACTTCCGGTTCGGTGTATGTCCCGTCCAGCTCCGGGGCTTCTGCTCCCGGGTCCATGACAAGGACATAATCACCGCCGTGGAGCGTCCAGTGTCCTTCCGGGGCCTCTTTGAACTTGTCGGCCTTGATGTACGTCCGGTCTCCCTGGATCGCTGCCGAAACAGGAATGCGGAGCTTGTACGTGAACTGCTGAGAACGATTGATGTCGTTCGTGACAGTACCAAGGTCTTCATAGTAAGAGACACCAGATACCGCCGTGGGGATGAAAACTCCCCGTCTGGTCTCCGGGTCCAGGGTCTTATTGAAAATGATTATGTTCCGATCAGCTGTAATCATAAGTCCATGACCTCCCTCTGTAACACAGTCCTGTGCCACTGAGATAAGTCCTGATGGAACTTACCGCCGCCTTTTTCGTGGCGGCTTCAGAGTAGAACTTATTCTCTTCAGAGCTGTCAGAGAACGATACGGAAAAACCATCGTTGTTCTCTGATGTCCGCACACGGCCAAGATCGTCAAGCTTTGTAAGGGCCTTCTGATGCTTATACCAGCACTCAGCGGCCGCACAGACCGCATCACGAATGCTGTCCGTGATCTTGGATGAATCAAAGGCCTTTACCCGTCCTTTGGTTATTTCGTCCAAGATGGCACTGGCCCATTTGACGCAGGGAGTGAACTCAGATTCAGCTATAAGGCTTCCGCCGTAACCGGAAGGTGACGAATAATATTCGAAATCAGCGTACGACATAAGCCCCTCCTGCATTAAAACAGCGGGTGCCAAAAGACACCCGCCGATAAATCACTATCTCCGATCAGGCAGATCTTAGCCCAGGGACTTGATCCTTGCGATGGGGATCAGCTTGTGAGGGATATACGCACCCGCAGAGGTCTTGACCAGATCCCAGTTAGCAGCTGTGGCCAGCTCGGCATCGGTGGGAGACTTGGATGCAATAGAAGCGTTGGTGAAGGTGATGCCATAAGGTGCGAAGCACTTACGCTGCCTGGTGTACAGAGTATCCTGTCCGCCGTTGGTCGCAGGATCACGGTCAATTTCGGAAGGTACCTTTGCACCGCAGTTGGTGTACTCGATAGCACCATCGCCGAACAGGTAGGTGGTGTATACGGGATCGTTTCCGGAAGTGTCGACAGGGCACTCGTCATCGACCAGTACCAGTCTGCCGTTGATGGTTCCGAGAGCGACGTCTCTTTCCAGGCCGTTGGCATCAGACTGCTTTGCATAGGTCAGCAGCTTCAGGTTCTCATAGCCTGTAGCAACAACAGAGTGCATGATAGCCATGGAGAATCTGGACTTGCGGTCACCGCAGGCCTTCTGCATAGCAGTGTTCAGAGTGGTGGCATCGCCGATGCCGGTCTTGCCTTCGGAGTTGGTGGCAGCTGTGATGTCGAGCGTGTGAGCGGCTACGAAAGCTGCACCGCCAGTGGAAGCCATGCTGAATACGCCTTCAAGGATCTTCAGAATGGTCAGCTGGTCGATGTGGTCCCAGTATTCATGGACCTGGCCTGCGATGAGGTTCATGAAGTTCTTGCCGGTGAGGTCGAAAGTGAAGTCCTTCTCAGTCCAGCCCTTGGCACGGCCAGTGACGATACGGCCATGCATATAGGTCTGCAGGGTGTCAGCAGTGATGTTGGTTGCACCATCATAGTTGACGGCTGTACCGCCGATGTTGCCGGAGATGGGCTGTACAAGGTAGTTGCCGCCGACCTGATCGGGCAGTACGGCTGCAAGGTCCTGTCTCTCACGGATCGCACGGGACCTGATCAGTGTGTTGAGGTACTGGTTTTCCAGGGAATCATAATACTTCTGGAAAACCTCTGCGTTGAAATACTTTGCATCAAAAACGCCGGGCATATTATGCTCCTTTCTTCAATGAGATCATTGTTACTTATGCGAACAGAGTGTTGATATCCATTCCAGGATGTTCGTTCGCATACTGCATCTTCTCTGCCAGAGACATCTCGGTGAGCTTGTTGCCGCCTCCTGCTCCGGATCCGTTCTTGGTGGACTTGGAGAAAAAGGGCTGACCGGGATTGTTGTTGCCGCCGGCAGCGCCAGCATCCGGATCTTCTGCCTGTTTGAATGCATCTGCATAGGTTTCTTTGTAACCCTTCATCAGGTCATCAGCACCGATGAGGGCACCGTCTTTGACGGACAGTTCCTTGGCTCCTGCCATGAGATCTTTGAGGGACTTCTTGGCCAGGGAGGAAGTGAACTCGAAACCGGAAAGGTACTGGTCGATCAGATGAGACCGCTCCTGTGCGCTCAGCTTGTCCTGCAGGGCCTTGGTATCGGTGTCATACTTGGTCTTCCAGTCAGCTGCTTCCTTGCGGATGTCTTCGATGGTCTTGCCGTCTTCGGTCTGGAAGCTCTTGAGTTTGTTGGAAGCTTCGGCCAGCTGCGTCTGCAGGCCATCCTTCTCAGTCACGACCCGGTCATACTTGGCCTGGGAGATATATCCGCCGGCCTTCAGATCTACGACTGAAATGTCCTTGTTCGCTTCTATCGCTGCTACCAGCTCTTCAGCTGTCAGTGCCTTGGGGGTGCCATCTTCATTGTTTCCAAACAGGTTTTTAAGAAATTCGTATGCCATTGATATGTTGCTCCTTTCTTCATTGGCTTAAACGTCGGCTAGTCCGACACGGAAATCGCCCGGCTTTAATCGTCTGCCGGCTCGACATCAGGCAGTTTAAACGTCATACCAGAGGACAATAAAAAAGCACCCGGGTGGGTGCATGAGTTGAAGTATCCGCCCGCTCAGCCTTGCTCAGCCCTCCATTCTTGGGCTTTTTGGGGCTTGACGTCCGAATACCTGTTGACGGGTGAAAATGCGCTGTAGGTCAAAAATGAAGGACTTATTGTTTTAGGATCACCTCCACGCCTTCCGGTCGGTTGACAGTTTCATCATGATCCCGGTCGAAAGGTCGATGACCGGGATGCCGTAATACTCACAGCAGCGATGCTCTATACGGCATCCTCTGGCGGCATAATAGCCTGGGGAGAACACTGCCGCATCTGCCTGCGATAAGATCTTGATAGCTTCGCCGAGGAATTCCAGGGGATTTGCCCCTTCCTCAGCCATGAATCCGTGAAGGAATTCGGCGTCCGGGTAGTAGGTGCTGACGCTGTGCTTCAGTCGTTCAATGTCCTTCATGACCTCGGACTGTGTCCGGCCTCCCATGGGGAGAGATATGAAAACCTTCATGCGGCCCTCCTTGGTATCAGCCAACCGTGATGCAGTCGATGATGTCCTTGTTGTACATTGCAATCCACTGTTCCTTCTTGATGACTACGAACATGCCGTCCACATAGTCATAGTCGGTCCAGAATTTCTGAGGGATCACATCTTTCTTGCCATCCTTGAAACGGATGACGATCGTCTGCTTTTTCTTCTTTTTTGCCATTTTACGCTCTCTTTCTCGCAGCCCATGACGCCCGGCTTGCCGCCGACCTGTCGAAGGCTACGATATGTGTGCCATCTTTGATGGCGTGTACTTGTTCACGAAACGTATCTCTGGTACGCCCCGTTGTCTCACAGAATTCGCTGAGCTCTTCCTGCTGACCCTTCAGCTTCTTGGACTCCCTGTCGATCTCTTCCTTCATCATCTGCTTCATCATGTCTGATGCCGAAGGGTCCTTGTAGGAAGCATTGTAGGAAGCCAGCTTCCGCTTTGTGGCCCGGATCTTGCGCTCCATTGCCCTCTGCATCTGGCTGAGTTCGTAGACTGTGTACTTCTCGCCTTCATACTCCTGGTCCTTTGCTGCATACTTCTGAAGCTGTTCAAAGGTGTAGGCCCTCTGGGAGATGCCCGGCCAGAACGGGTGAAACGAGTGCCGGCAGTTCCAGCCCATCAGTCCGTCTCCTGTCCCGTATCCCGTCGACTCAACGAAGTTCGGATAATAGGCATCTCCGCCGTTGATCTTGAAGACACGGCCCTGCCATGCTGCGTGCGACGGTCTTGCTCCCGGGTGTGCTGTGGTCTCAAAGTATTCGGCATGCATCATCTGTGCATTCATCTCTGTGAGTTTGCCACAGGTCTGGTTCACACCTGTCACAAGTGACCGTCTGACCGCCACATCAAGGTGGGCTTTCGTGCCGGATCCAGAATAGAAAACAAAGTTGTCATCTTTGACGGCGAACTTAACGGCCTTCCTAATGCTCTGCTCCAGGGTGAAGGCCCCGGAAGTGATCTCCATGTATGCCTGGTTGCAGGCCTGCAGGTACAGGTCCTGTGCTGTCGAGCCAAGGGTCATCGTGAGATTCTGCAGATCTCCTTTTGTCTTGGCCACCGCCGCCTCAAGGATCTGTCTGGACTGGGGAGACAGAGCGATCTCTATCTCTATGCCGTTACTTACCAAAGGAGCTGCATCGTTCTCCAGGTTGATGATCCCGGCTTCCTCAAAGAGGTATTCCACATCGGCCTCGGACATACTGTTGATGCGTGCCACCGATTCGATGACTTCATCCATGAGCATGCCGCTCTGCTGTGCCATCATGATCTGCCACTCAGCTGTATCTGTGATAGCTCCCATCTTGACGATTCTCCGGGCGATGTCTTCGGAAATCGTCTCATTAAGGGCATCGTACTGCCCCAGGATGTAGTTGGAACATTCGGACAGATACTCAGGCGTCAGCATTTACTCTTCCTCCTCCAGATCCGGGGGAGCTGTGCTCTGCGGCATCATCTCCAGAGCCTCTTCCTCTGAGCAACCGAAGTACCAGGCAAGGAGCTTCTCCCACTTGTAATGGCCTGACATGCAAAGGTTGAGGCGCCTCTGATACTCTTTTTCGGTATCTTCCAGCACACCATCGCCCCATGTGCAGGACACTTCCACATTTCCGTCCGGTACGATCTGGTACAGGAGCGCATAAGCGTGGATGGCATCCACCAGGGAAGTAAGGCCGTCCAGCAGGGATTCCTGCATGGTCTGAACCGTGGTAAATGACCTCTGCTTCGACATCTTGATCTCTTCTGCCGTCTTCTCAATATCAGTCGGTTTCGAGATCGTGCCGTATGCCAGTCCTACCTGGTTCTCGATCTGCATCAGTGCTTCGTTGAGGCCCTTGAACATCGGCTCATATCTGATCTCCGGGGAGAAAGGTTCCAGGATGGGCTTTTCCTTGTTGTCAGAGTCGAAGATCTCATAGACGCCCTCATCATCATCCAGAACAAGCCGGCCGTGGCTGTCATGCTGAAGGATGCTTTCATCGGCAAAGATCTTCGTCTGCTTTCTGCGGTACTCTGTCCACGTTCTGCCCCACTGCTCGTCCGCTTCCTGGATCGTTTCCACGGCCCTGTGGAAGACGGATGCTCCCAGAGGGGAATCCTTGTCTACATTGTTGGCCAGGGGAACGCCGATGTAGGAGAACAGAGGATGGAAAATGTTTCCAAGGTGGACCTCCGGATCCAGCCCGGCCCACTCGTCTACGCTGTCGAGAGGCACTTCCTTTTCGTACCGGTTCCTGACCTGCCCCATGTCATCGTCTGAGATGTTGTCGATCTCATTGGACCGGAATGCCTTGTTGATTACCACGTAATCATCATTCAGCATCTGGTGGTATTCCAGCCTCGTGTACAGGTACTCTCCCTTTTTGAGGGATTCAACAAAGACTGCAGCCGATACCTCGCCGTTGCTGTCGAATGCCACCGGATAGAAATCATCCGCCTGCTGGATGTCGATGCCGATGGTCATGTCCTCACGCATATAGGGCTTGAAGGCGATACCGCCCAGGGCCACCCACCATTCCACATACTTCAGCAGGTTCTTCCGCTTCAGGATCTGCTTCATCTGCTCATTGATGTAGTCGGCCATCGGGGAGCCGGTGACCTCAAATTCCCACTCGATCAGAATAAGCCTTGCGAATTCCGAGGATATTGTTGCGGGAAGGTTGAGGCCTTTGACCTTTCCCTTCACCCACGGGGGTGTGTTGCTGTACATCTGGGACCACAGCATGATGCCGTTCTGCATGGTCCCCGAGATAACAGTCTTTATCTTCAACTGCTTCTCAATCTCTTTCGTGGGGAGCAATCTTCTCACCCCTTTCCATACGCTTTTGAAAAAATCTCCAATTACACTCAAGCTGCATCACCGCCTTTCCGTATGAGCCGCCTCATGTCACGCTCAAATGTGTACTCGAAAGCGTCCATACTGTCGATGTCGCTTGTACCATCGTCAAGCCTGCTGTTCCTCGTTGGCTGCTTGGCGTCCCATATGGCTGTAGCAATGGCAGCCATCAGCGATTTGCAGTCCTGCTCAACGTAAAAGAACCGCCCTGCCGAGGACAGAAGGTCCAGCGTGCGGATGCGGTCATTGATGATGTCTTTATAGGCATCTTTCATTCTGATGTGCCCTAATCCGGCATTGATCAGTGCGTTCTTCAGATCTCTGATAAGGACCTGCTCAGCCGAGTCACCATAGCAGATCGTGACGAAACCGTACTCCATGAGCACTTCCCGGACGAACTGGATGAACCACCGGCACAGGTCAGCTGACGTCACATCCCTCACGGTCCTGGTCGGATCATCCGGATCCGGCTCTCCTTCCGTGTACCGCTTGCTCTTCAGTGCCACCAGCTCCTTGTACCCTTCCGTTATCCCGGAGGCTACAAAGGCATGGCCCGAACCGTTCCCACCGAAGTCCACGGCTATCACGATCTTGAGGTACGGCTTTGATTTTGCCTGCTCAGGGGTCAGTGAATGGGCTTTGGGTATTCCGGACGGCTGAGAGAATTCAGCCGCAAGGAGCTTATAAATGAGGCCCTCAGCTATGCATCTCTGTCCGAGGATGTCACGGTTATACCAGATGCTCCCCGGCTCATACTGAGAAATGAACGATGCCCGGTTCTCATCACTGATGTTGATGTTGTCGAAGATCGTGAACCGTTCGTAATTAACGCCGCCAAGGAGTTGCCCCGCCTTTGCCCTGGCCACATACTTGTCGATGTACTCAGTGTAGATCGGAGCATTCGGATGGTCGGGGTTGAGGTCCCAGAAGTATTTCCTGTCCTGGGAAGCCAATGTTCTGTTGAATGCCTCTTTGATGAAGGAATCATGATGGACGTTTATTTCCGTTGCGATCCATGTCCCGAAGGTATTACCACGGATCTTCTTCCAGGAACTTGCCAGCTGTGCACCGGCAAAAATGACTACCTTTTCCTTCATGCCCGTGTCCGGCCCTTTGATTATCAGACATTCATTGCCCTTGTACTTGCCCCATTTGGACTGGCCCTTGAAGATGTGTTCAAGGCCGAACCCGTTGCAGTCCCCGATGTTCAGCTTGGCATTTGCAGCTGTGGAGCCGGATGCCAGGTGGAGCTTAGAGGGATGCGTCTTGATGCAATCAGCGAATGCCTTGATGTTGTCCACGGTCTTGCCCGCTCTGACAGCTCCCTCGGCAATGTTGAACATGCACTTGCGGCAGGCCCGGATGTACTGGATATGCTTATCGGAGAAATGGAAGTCTATGGTCTTCTTCCGCCTCTGGGGCTTCTGAAGGTCATACATGCGGAGCCTACGATGTTTCTGTCTCATCTCCACCTCCGTAAAGAATCTGATCGATCTCGGATGTATCTTCCAGAATCTCGTTGTTTCCGATCAGCTTATTCGTTTGGGCGTCAATGTGCTCTATCTGAGCATCGAGCATTTCCTTCCGGAGCTCATGCAGATCTGCCTCTCTCTGCTCCAGTGCCATCTGCCTGCGTATAGCATTGAGAGCCTGGATGGCTTTGGTCTTATGGTTCTGTACAGTGGTCAGCTCCTTCTCCAGTCTCTGGATCAGGTCAGCTGTCGAATCCGTCCTGGTCACCAGCTTATAGGATTCACCGGGAAGGCGCTCACCGGAATCGACACGCTTTTGTATCTCTTCCCGGTACTGCTCTTCCTGTTCGGGAGTATCGAACTTCCTTTTGTTGTCCAGTCTGCTCACACTGGCCACGTAAAGACCGCCCTCTGCTTTGCGGTACTTCTCAATGGCAGCCATAATGCGCATCTCTCTGACCGTGAGGATCCGGATGTCATCAATGAGCGCAAGTTCCTCATCGATGTTCCCCATGCTGTCTATGACGGCCTGTTCCTCGTCTGTCAGCTCTCCCAGGATCTTGGAGTATGCCCCATGCTTGAACGCATTCTGATTGCCGAACGGGGCACCGCCATCGTTCCCGACAGCGTTCTTATTCCCGTACGGGGCACCGATTTTCTTAGGCGAACGTTCGGATTTTGTCTCGCTCTTTTTGCTCGGCTTTTTCTTGTTCGTTTTGTTCGGCTTCTTGCTCGGTTTAGGTTTGCCGCCAGCATCCCATTTTTGTGTCGATTTCCAGCGTCGGACAGTGCCATCGGGTACGCCCAGTCTTCTGGCAATCTCCGTCAGCGGCATACCGTCAAGGTACAGCCTCTCTGCTTTGATGCTGTTCGGGCTTCTCTCTCTTGGCAATGCCCTTCACCTCCCTTATGTTGATTCGGCGTTTGGCCAGTAAAAAAGCGGGTTGGCCGCAGCCACTCCCGCCCCTCTGTGCT
>OCTX012249840.1_pt1 | contig 23445 bp, 29 predicted proteins | sample 1539691 | NCBI WGS metagenome assembly OCTX01 (sample SAMN02144231, study PRJEB22623) | gut metagenome | biome: sheep rumen | host: Ovis aries | place: New Zealand
AGCGAGTTCTTTGAGTGATTTAAAGAATTTGTGTTCCGGCCTCTGAGCTCAGGACGTTTTTGGGTTGAACGCTCAACACCGTGGGGGAGCATCCCCCATTGGTCGAAAGACCAAAAAAAAGGATTATAATTTAGAAAGAAGCCCTTTCCAAGCTTCACTTAACGAAATCATGGTAGGAAAAAGAATGCTAGCCCCTGCATCAAGGAGCACCTTGTCTGCTAACGGACCAGTATTCACCGCTATGGTATAGATTCCAGCAGCTATACCAGCTCGAACCCCCAGTGGCGCATTCTCCACAACAATCGCTTCAGAAGGCTGAAGATGCCCAGCCTTTTGCAATCCCATTAAATAAGGGTCAGGATTCGGTTTACCACGTTTGACATCATACGCCGTGGTGATATTCTCTATTTGTACGTACTTGCCAAAATCACGCAAAATACGATTAATCAACGGCCGTTGCCCAGAACCCGTCACAACCCCAATGGTGATACCAGCTGCATGTATCTGCTCCATCAGCGATAAGATCCCCGGCATGATAGGCGCCTCCGGCATCGAGTGGAAAATCCGCGTCTTCTCATCATACATCAACTGCGATTCCGCCTCCGTAATCTCACGCCCCTGTTGCTGTCGCACCATATACCGGATGGTATCTACGCCACGAGCACCCTCTGTGGCGTAGGCATCATCGGCAGTCATATGGATACCGAATTTCTTCATCGACTGGACCCAGGCCACTGCATGATTCCCCATGGAATCATACAGCACCCCGTCCATATCAAAAAGCACCGCCTTTATCATTACGCTAAGCGCGCTTTGATGGCAGCGCTCTCGGCCTCATAGCCAGGCTTATCCAGCAGCGCAAACATATTCTTCTTGTAAGCCTCTACACCAGGCTGGTTGAATGGGTTCACACCCAACACATTACCACTGATACCACAGGCAATCTCGAAGAAGTAGATGAGCTGTCCGATGTAGTACTCGTTCAAGCGAGGTACGCTGATGCGCATGTTGGGCACACCACCATCCACGTGAGCCAACTGAGTACCCAGCTCAGCCATCTTGTTCACCTCATCCACACGCTTACCAGCCAGGAAGTTCAAACCATCCAGGTTCTCCTCGTCGGCAGGGAACAACAACTTCTTCTCGGGCTCCTCGATACTGATCACTGTCTCGAAGATAGTGCGCTCACCCTCCTGAATCCACTGACCCATCGAGTGCAGGTCGGTAGTGAAGTCAACGCTGGCAGGGAAGATACCCTTACCGTCCTTACCCTCGCTCTCACCATAGAGCTGCTTCCACCACTCAGAGAAGAAGTGCAACTTAGGCTGGAAGTTCACCATAATCTCAATCTTCTTACCGCTCTGGTACAAGCCGTTACGTACGGCAGCATACTGGGCAGCAGGGTTCTCGGCAAATGGTACTGATGGGGCACAAGCCTTCTCCATATCCTGAGCACCAGCCACCAGGTCCTTAATGCTGAAACCAGCGCAGGCAATAGGCAGCAATCCTACTGGAGTGAGTACCGAGAAACGACCACCCACGTTATCAGGGATGATAAAGCTCTTATATCCCTCCTTGTCGGCGCAGACACGGGCAGCACCCTTCTTAGCGTCGGTGATAGCAACAATCACCTGCCTAGCCTCGTCCTTACCACGCTGGGCCTCGCACTGTTTCTTCAGCAGACGGAAGGTGAGGGCAGTCTCGGTGGTGGTACCACTCTTCGAGATGTTGATCACACCAAACTTCTTGTTCTTCAGGTACTCGGTGAGCTCAAACAGATAGTCCTCGCCGATGTTGTTACCAGCAAACAGAATCTCAGCGCCAGCAGCCTTACCGAAGCAACTGCTCAGAGCCTCGATCACGGCACGTGCACCCAGGTACGAACCACCGATACCAGCCACTACAATGGCGTCGCAGTTAGCGCGCAGACTGTCGGCACAAGCCTGCAACTCGTCCAGGAATGCAGGTGTGATACTGCTGGGCAGGTGCAACCAACCCAGGAAATCGTTGCCAGGACAGGTACTGGCCTCAAGAGCCTGCTGTGCCTCGGCTACCTTTGGTTCAAAACTCTCCACTGCACCCTCCTTCAAAAAGCATGCAGCCTTCGTAACGTCAAGCTTAATCATTTCCATAATCAGTTAAAATTTTATATGTGTTTAATTTTTTATTTTTTAAATTTTTTATTTTTTTATTTTTTTATTTTTCAAACTTTTCCATCGCTTCTTGGCATCGCTGTTTGAACTTGCACGTCTCTTTCAACTTCTCCGCGGCCTTCATCAGTCGTTCTTTCGCCTCCGGTATCCCTTCGGCCAGAATCAGCGCCGACAGATACATCGGCAGTGCCAACTCCGCTTCGGTCAAGGGTGTGAACCCTTTAAATTTCAACAAGCGCGCGCGCGTACGTTTTAATTCAAACAACTTCAGGTTGTACTCCATCTTCGGCACATCCTTATCAACCTGGTTGGCCAACAGCCACTCCGCCGTCTCCAACAGGTATTTCTTGTCCCCATCCACATCCTTGGATGGCAACTCCCTAATCTCTCGCTCTTTCTTGTTAGCAGCGTGTTCTCCTTCCTCCTTTCTCCTTCCTCCTTCCTCGGAAGAAATCAACTCTACAACCTCTGGCTCAATCTCCACCGCCGCAATAATCACCCCTGGTATCTGTACCACCAGATGCTTGTTGCGCTTACCTTTGATGCGCAGGATAGTACCCTCGTAGCCATTGTAGAGACCGCTCTTGATACGGATGGTCTCGCCCTCTGTCAGGTTCAGCTCCTCAGGTCTGAAAAACGAGATGTGCTCCTGCTGGATGTTGGTGAATTCGATAAACCGCTCCATGGCGTAGTCGGCTACCGTCAGATAGTCCTGCTTGTTCGAGAAAGTCGATTTACGCATATAGATGCTCTCGCGCGATTGGTGCTGGATATACTCCTTCAGCGCCTCCTCGCTACCACGAACAAAAATCAAACCGGTGATGGCAGGCACCATCATACGCTGCTTTTGGCGGCGCACGGTCTTTACTTCATATTTCATAGGTACGTAACTGCGGAATCCTGCCTGTCGCAATGCATCCCTCACTTTCTCTTCGTGGTGCACGCTCAAACAGCCTAGCACATACCATTGTTCTATAACCTGATCTGTTTCTGCCATCTCTTATTTTCTTTGCGCTTGCAAAGGTACGAATAAGTGAGCACAATACAAAACAAATATCACTTAAAAAAAACAAATTTGCAAATAAATGTCGGTTATAATAATAATTCCCTATAAAAAATTTGGTTAATTAAAATAAAAACCCTAACTTTGCAACCGATTCAGTGATGTTTGTCCTTATCCAAGCGGCCATTTCTGATTTCTAAACAAAACTTAAAATTGGTGTAACGTACTGACAACTAACCTGTTATATGTGTCAGTTCGGAATAATAGCTTTATACATAATTGTGATAATTTATAAAAATTGAGATATGATTGATGAATCAAAAATGATTGACGACGGTCAGAATATGACCGATCTTCAAGACGAACAGTCTATGTTCTCTTTTCAAAACCTTTATGCGATGCTGGTGCTCAATTGGCAATGGTTCTTGCTGTCATTGTTCATCTGCCTGTGTGGTGCACTCATCTATCTGCGCTATGCCACACCCACCTATCAGGTGTCGGCCAAGATGCTGATTAAGGATGATAACAATAATCGCCGCAACTCAGCTAACCAGATGCTCTCTAACATGCAGGACTTTGGATTTATGACTAACTCGACCGGTATCGAGAACGAGATGGAAATCCTGAAGTCGCGCATCCTGGCGCGCGATGCTGTAGTCGATTTGAAGTTATATGCACAATATTATATTTTCGGTCGTCTGTCAAAGCATATCGTATATGGCTCTCAACCTGTCAGCGTCGATTTGGATTCGGCTGCACTCAATCAGTGGGATCGCGAATTGCTGGAAGGTACTAAGTCAATCAAGATGGTTATATCGCGCAAGGGCAATGACTATGAAATAAACGGTGAGACCCTGTATAAGGGTGAAACCCAGAGCCAATTCTCGCAGACGGTAACGAAGTTGCCTGCTATTGTGAAGACTGAGTATGGTGCACTGACCCTGATTCGGCATGGTAAGAACGAGATGGCCGACGGTAGCAAATATCAAGTCAATATCCTGCCTCCGATGGCAGTGGCTACTGCTTATGCCAAGGCTATTAATATCGCTCCAACATCAAAGCAGACCTCTATAGCCGAGCTGACGCTCACCGACCAGAGTACCCGTCGCGGACTTGACTATCTGAATCAGCTGGCCATCTGTTATAACCGCCAGGCTAATGCTGATAAGAACGAGATAGCCTTGAAGACCGAGGAGTTTATCAACAGTCGTCTGGAGAAGATTGATGCCGAACTGGGAACAACCGAAGATGCACTGGAGAACTATAAGAAGCGCAATACCGTTACTCAGCTCCAGATGGATGCAACACAGACGTTGACTCAGAGTACGATGTACGAGACCAAACTGGCCGAGGTAACCTCGCAGATTCAGTTGATGGACTATTTGCGCGAATTTGTAGATAATCACTCTAACCAGTATAAGATTATCCCATCGAATGTGGGTATGACCGATCAAGCCTCTACAGCCCTGATTGCCTCATATAACACGGCTGTGCAGGAGCGTAATCGCTACTTGAAGACAGCCAGCGCGCAGGCTCCACAGGTGGTGCAGCTTACTTCTACTCTCGATGATCTGCAATCAAGCATCCGTACTGCTCTGCTTCAGGCACGTCGCACGGCCGATATCCAGCGCCAGAGCCTGCAGCGTCAGTTGGCCAAGTATCAGGGACGTATCGGTAGCACCCCAGAACAGGAGCGTGTGTTGAACCAGATTGGTCGTCAGCAGGAGGTCAAATCTGGCTTGTATCTGCTCTTGCTGCAGAAGCGTGAGGAGAACAGCATCTCGCTGGCCGCAACTGCCGATAAGGGTAAGCTGATTGATGAGCCACTGTCTATGGGTAAGGTAAGTCCTAAGTCGGCCATTATCCTGCTTGTAGCTCTTATCCTTGGATTGGGCATTCCTTTTGCTGTCATCATGGTGATTCAGTTGCTCAGCTACCGCATCGAGGGTCATGACGACTTGGTTCGTTTGACCAAGTTGCCTATCGTGGCTGATGTGCCAGTGGCCAGCGACTCAGTGAAGAGTGCTGCCGGTATTGTGGTGCAGGCTAATAAGAATAATCAGATCGACGAGATATTCCGCTCGATGCGTACCAATATCCAGTTTATGATGAAGGAGAACGATCAGGTCATTCTGTTCACCTCGAGTACTTCGGGTGAGGGTAAGACCTTCCTGGCAGCCAACTTGGCTGTGTCGTTTGCCTTGCTGGGCAAAAAGGTTGTACTCTGCGGTCTTGATATTCGTAAACCAGCCTTGGGACGCTTGTTCGGTTTGAAAGACCGTACGGCAGGTGTAACTCAGTTGTTGGCTAAGGATAGCGTTACCGAGTCTGATTTGCGCACAGCCATCTGTCCGTCAGGTGTTAATACCAACCTCGATTTGCTTTTGGCTGGTCCTACGCCTCCAAACCCAACAGAGCTGTTGGCCCGACAGAATATGCAGGATATCATCGAGATGCTCAAGAAACAGTACGATTATGTGATTCTTGATACTGCACCTGTCGGTTTGGTAAGTGATACCTTGCAGATTGCCCGTTACTCATGTGTGAACTGTTATGTATGTCGTGCCGACTATACACCAAAGGCTAATATCGGAATTGTTAACGGCTTGGTTGCTGAGGAAAAACTCACCAACTGCTGTTTGATCCTGAATGGTGTGGATATGTCGAAGAAGAAGTACGGCTACTATTATGGTTATGGCAAGTATGGTAAATACGGACGCTACGGTTATGGTCGTTATGGCTACGGTAAGTATGGCTACGGTAAGTATGGTTATGGTAACTATGGCAGTTATGGTAGCTATGCCGAAAGCCGCTACTCTAACAAAAATGACGATTCTATTAAGAAGTAATTATCAATTATGCTGATTGCTGTAGATTTCGACGGAACTATTGTTACCCACGAATACCCTAAGATAGGCGAGGAGATTCCTTTCGCCATCGACACGCTGAAGATGCTCCGCCAGGATGGCCACCGGTTGATATTGTGGTCGGTACGCGAGGGCGAACTCCTTGACGAGGCCGTAGAGTATTGCCGCAAGCGCGGACTGGAGTTTTATGCTGTGAATCGTGATTACCCTGAGGAGACCACTGATAACAATCCCCACTTTTCGCGCAAGCTGAAGGTAGATGTGTTTATCGACGACCGCAACATTGGTGGTCTGCCCGATTGGGGTACCATCTATAAGATGATTAAGAATAAGCACAAGTGGGATGATGTGATCGATGATATTCTCTCTCAATCACCCCATGGTCATAGTGAGCCCCCAAAGAAAAAACATTGGTGGCAGTTTTAACCCTAAAAAAAAGTAGAATATGAAAAAACTTACATTTTTTAATTTTTTAATTCTTACATTGGCACTGCTGCTCACCGGTTGCGGAAGCACTAAGAATGTTGCTTATTTCCAGAATAGCGACAGTATTAATTTCGATCGTTCGCGTTTCTTGTATGATGCTCGTATTATGCCCAAGGACCAGATTACCATTTCGGTAAATACCACCACTCCTGAGGTGTCTTTACCATTCAATCTGCTGCTGCAGAATGCTTATCAGCAGGGGCGCACCCTCAGCAGTGGTGCCGGTGGTACGCTGATGCCTTATCTGGTGGATAACGAGGGTTATATCAAGATGCCCATCATCGGCAGATTGAAAGTGGCCGGACTCACCAAGTCGGAAGCTGAGAATCTGGTCACCGAGAAGATCCGCCCCTATATGGCTGAAACCGAGAACCCTGTGGTGACTGTTACCATGGCCAGCTACTCAGTATCGGTGATGGGCGAGGTGAACCGTCCTGGTAGCTTCCAGGTGTCGCGCGAGAAAATCACCATCCTCGAGGCTCTGGCGCAAGCCGGCGACCTTACTATCTATGGTGTGCGCGACCGTGTGAAACTGATTCGCGAGGATGCTACCGGTAAGAAATCGATGGTGACACTGAATCTCAACGATGCTAACATCGTTAACTCACCTTATTATTATCTGCAGCAGAACGATGTGGTGTATGTAGAGCCTAACAAGGTTAAGGCCCAGAACTCAACCGTCGGTCAAACCACCACATTGTGGTTCTCTGCTACCAGCATTCTGATTTCGCTCACATCACTGCTGTATAACATTCTGAAATAAAAGCTTACGTTCAATGTCACAGTCAAAACATCATCATCATCATCGTGATGGTGCCAGCTTGTTCAAACAGCAGAGTCTGGCCAGCATCCAACGTAAAAAATTGATTGAGAAGGTCCTGAAGATGGCGCTAACCATCATTGCCATTCTCATGGCTATTGCGGTAGTCCTCGTTTATACAATTGGCTAAAAGATATTTGAATAGGATTTTCCTATTCCTACTCCTTTTTTTCGTCGCGTGCGAAAAGCCCGAGGGGCCGGATGTCAATCAAGGCGATGCCGATGGCAATCTGGTGGTGTCGGTATTCCAGGTAGAGCAACAGCCCTTAGCCGGTGTCCTTACACGCGCCACGCTGGCCGACTACTGCAGTCGATTAAACTTCGCTGTTTACGATGCGGCTGGCCATCGTCTCAAGCAGGTCAATCAGAAAGTCTCTGATGCTGGTTATGGCACAGTCGCCTTTGCCCTCGCGCCCGGCACCTATCAGGTTGTGGTCGTAGGGCACAGCAGTGATAATCCCACGATGACCAACCCCAAGAAGATTCAGTTCAGCAATGCTGATGGCTTCACCGACACCTTTTTATATAGTACTATGGTCGAGGTAGGGGAGGACGATGATGAAATTCAGGTCGATGCCTATATGCATCGTATCACGTCGCTCTGTCGGGTGGTGTTCACCGATGCCATTCCCGATCAGGTCACCCAGATGCATTTCGAATATACAGGCGGCTCAGGTGCTTTCGATGCCGCCACAGGCTTAGGCTCGGTCAAGAGCACGCAGAAGGTTGACTTCGAGGTAGAGCCCGGTCAGGAAAACTGCTCGTTCGATCTCTACACCATCCTTCATGATACCGAGGGCACCCTTCAATTACGTGCCGAGGCAAAGGATGCCAATCAGAATGTCGTCCAACAGCGCGATTTCGAAGTGCCCATGAAACAGCGGGTCATCACCAAACTCACTGGCCCCTATTTCTCAGCCCCTCCAGGCTCAACCATTACCATCATTATCGGTATCAACACCGATTGGGAAGGCGAACAAACCATCGAGTTCTAACGCCCCCTTCCATAAGCTATTCACCTAACTAAATATTACTTGAAATGAAAATGCAATCAATCGTCCTGGCAGGATTACTCCTGCTACTCGTGAGTTGTGGTAAAGAAGTAGATAACCAGATGGAACGCAGCATCCCAGTGCGTGTGCATGTCAGCGATTTCTCGTTCTCGAACGAGGATTTCCCGGCAGCCGCCACCCGAGCTGAGAGCAGTCCAGTCAGTTACGAGTCCATCAGGGCGATTGATGTCGCCATCTTTTCGGGCAACACCCGCGTATATGCGGCCACCCAACTCAAGGGCGATGCTTCTACCTATACCACCTTTGGTGAGTTTGAATGCCGTTTGCCCATTGGCACCTATACCATGGTAGCTGTGGCACGCAATAGGAGCGATGGCGACGAGTTTACTATTACCAGTCCCACTCAGGCTGCTTATACCACCGAACGGGCGCGCGAAACATTCTGCAACACCCAAACCATTCAGGTAGATGGTACCACACCGGTAGATGTCAGTCCCGTGATGAATCGTGTGATGGCGATGTTCTGGCTCACCTCTACCGATGCCGTTCCAGCAGATGTCAGCAGAATCCGAACCACCTATACAGCAGGTAGCAAAAGCTTTAACCCCACCACAGGTTTCGCCACCGATGACGATGGTTTCGTAGTCACCAATTCGGCTAAGCCTGACAAAAATGGTGTGTTGGATATTTTTAGCATTGTGTTCCTGGCTGCCGACCAAGAAACGATGGATCTCACCATCGATGTGCTTGATGCCAATAATGTTGTGCTATTAACCAAGCATTTAAAGGATGTGCATTTCCGTCGCAATCAGATAACGAAGGCCACTGGTGCCGTCTTCACCCCCGACCCCACAACCCTCACCTTCACCCTAAACACCACCTGGCTCCCCGACGAGCACTACAACTTCTAATCCCCCTTGGTGTTTTAGCATGGTATTAGTGAAGAATAATTAAGAAAGACTTGCAAATATCGGAAATAAGTTATATATTTGCGGCGAAAATGTCTAATGGAATATAATTATGTGTACGATAAGTGTTAAGGTAAACGAAGCAACCATTCGTGATATAAATCCACATTTGAATACTCCTGCGGCTATTCGTCAGTGGGCGCAGGATGTGTTAGACCGTCATGTCGCAGCCATGGTAGCAAAGCATCGTATGGAAGGACTTGATGTAGAGGCAGATCCTATGGACGAAGACGAAGCACTTGCAGCTGCTCCGGTTGCTTCAGCAAAAAAATATCCGTACGATTGTGATATGACTGTGGAAGAACTATATGCTGCCATAGTTGAGGACATCAAGGAAATCTACGCGAAATGACGGAGTATAAGTATGTTATCAAGGCGCGGGCGCAGCTAAAAATTCGTCTGTTCTACCAGAATGTAGCCCGTAAATACCAACATACGTATGACATGGATGACCTTATCCGCGATGTGCAAAATGCTGCGTTTGGCATCTATCAGATAGAAAATACACTATTAAGGCGCAAGCCAACTATCGAGCGATGGGCTGGCTACCACATGGCCCACAAGGGTAAGTGGTACTATGCATACACAATTGAAGGCGATACCATCTTTATCGAAGATGCCTGCCACGCTCAAAATATGCATAATAAGTAGCATATAATCCCCCCGCTCGCTTAAGGCTCGCTCCGCCCACCCTCGCTCTTTGGGTGGCTGCTCGCCCCCCAGCCGCGCGGCAAATCCCCTCGGTGTTTTAGCATGGTATTAGGTGGTTCGCATTTGCTCACAGATAGCTGCTCGAAGAGCAGCATAAGCAATAAAGGCCGAAGTCCCGGCCTGCAAAAAGGGTAGGAGGGATTTGCGGTTTTCCCAAATCTGGACTTTGCATCCCCCTTTGAAGGGGGCCTTGGGGGTAGCAGTCTTCTTTGGTTCTTTTTCTTCTGATGTCAGAAGAAATGAACGAAGGAGCGCTATATATTAATAAGGTGTCAGGGACCTGTCCCTATGACAGACTACATCAGTCTGCATCAGAAACAGATCCCTGCGAAGCAGTCAAGTGACTGTCCCTCTGACAGAAAAACTTATTGACCGCATGACTGTACGGCAATGGTTCCAAGAATCGAGGTAATCACCGTTGCGATAAATTTAAGGACTTTAGCAATCTTGGTCCAATTTACTTTCACCATATAGAATACAATTTTAAGGGTTAAGAGTTGGTTTTTAGCAACGGACTACATGACTAAAAGATATTAATCCGTGTAGCCCGTGCTTAAGAGAGATTAATCGCCGTTAGGTCCATCATCAACGCCTCCACCGGTGTTTCCACCGCCGCTTGGCGTAGTCGAACCACTACCGCTGGTTGAGCCACCACCGCTGGTATTACCACCACCGCCATTACTTGGCTCAGTAGTCAACTTGCCATTCACGAAGGTGGCCTTCTTCAGGGTAGCCTCCAGGTTCAGACTCTTACTCATCAGGTCGCCAGTGGCACGGGCCTTCAGCTTTACACCGCCGATGTTCTTGCTCACAGTGAAGTCATCCTCCTTCACAGCCATCTCCTTGTTCTTGATACCAAGTGAGAAGATAGCCAGGTCGTCGATCTTCACGTTCTTACCCTCCAGCAGGAGCTCTTTGATACAACCAATCATGTCGGTGAGCAAGCCCTTGATAACGCCCTTCGAGTAAGGCGAATGATGATGACTCATGTGGTCAGCCAGACCGTCCAGGTCGATCGTCTCCTCCACCACGTTCTTGGCGAACCACTTACCAAAACACTTGTTGCCGGTGATTTTGATCTGCTTTAAAATGTAACGAACCATAATTTAAAAGTTTAAAAAATGAAAGAATAAAAAAATAAAAAATTGGTGCATCGGGAAGTGCTGCAGCTCCTTAGCGAGTACAAAGGTACGACATTGCTGCGGGCCATTGTCCAGTTACGGCAAGTTAGCCCGAAAATAATCAGAAATCGGGTGGTATTTCAGTGATTTTGGTCCATTTCCCTTCAAAAAAGGTAGTCAGTTGCAATTCGCGCACCACCTTCTGATACAGCTGATGACTCTGCAGCACACGCTGATCCTGCAGCTCTGGTGGCAGGTCGATGCAGTAATCCTCGCAAACATACTTCACGGCCTGTGGTGGCAGCAGCCTGGCATAGCGCTTCACACCCAGGGCATCAAGAATGTGCCGGCGGGTTTTCAGATAGCGGTTAAAAGTGCGATACGACACACCAGCCAGTTCGGCCAGTTCTTTCTTGCTGATAAATAGATGTTTATTGTAGTAATTTACCATATTGATTGTGGTTGAAAAGTAACTTGATTTTAGATAAAAAGTAAATTGATTACGGAGCAAAACTAAGTTGATTCCTGGATATAATCCACAAGGTCGATTTTCCGCCGTTTCTGGTCGGCCGAAGCATGGCGCTCTAAGAAGTCAGATACGTAGATACGGTTCTGTTTGGGCCATAAAAACGATTGCATCACCTGTTGCGCCACAGCATACCACCGAGTGTAAGCCGTCAGCTCCTCATCGGTATCAGGCAGCAAGATTATCTGGCAGCGCTGCAGCGCCCAGAATTTCGAAGGCTGCAATTCGCCCAGTCCGCCTGCCGCCAGCCACACATACTGCGGATACAGCTCCGATAAGATAACCGCCGATTTCTCGGCCTCTACGATACAAACTGTGCATGGTTCCCGAACCAGATGCAAACCGAAGAAAACGTGATTGCTCTGAAAACTGCCCTGTGGCAGCTTGAAGTATTGCTTCATCAGATACGTCACCCACGTCGCATGGCGGTCCTTCAGCCGATGACAGTCGGCACCATACCACATCAGTTTCCCATCATGCACCCGGCCCATCTGGTCAATCTGCCAGTAGATGACGGCATCATTCTTCGACCGGCCTAATCGGTATCGCAGCGCCGCATGCACCATCTGCCGCCGACTTAGCAGTCCGTTCTGCACCACTGCCCGGCAAAAGCAGCTCTTGGCCGATAACGACCGCACCCATAAAGGTGGCGCTGGCATATACAGGCCGAGGTTTCTGAGCGAGTCTTTGAATAGATCTTTAAGTTTCATTTAATTTCGAAAATCGTTTATGGCGTGATATATCCCTCTACACCCCTCTTACTATAGCCCCACCTCTCTATGAGAGAGGGTGGGGACTATATAGAGAGGGGGTTAGGAGGGGATAAGAACAGCCACCACGCGGCCGTGTTTGTCCATGGTAGTACTAATCACCCGCTGGCCCACCGCCAGGTCGAACACCTTCTCGTAGTACTTTGGTTGTTTAATCTCGCTCAGTTTCATCACCTGGTTCTGCAGGTTCTCTAATGGTAAGGATGGAATACTACCGAAGGCGTCGCTGAACAGTGGGCGCAGGTTCCATTCCCAAGGTCGCTGGGCATTGCCATCATGGTGGATGATATACTTCTGGTTGAAGGTCGCGGCCTTGTCGCTTCTAATCTGGTAGGCTTCGGGCTTGTTGGTCATATACTGCCCATTCTGGTTGCGAGGCTGATAGTTAGGCTTAGTGGTAATCACAGGCAGTCCGTTATCATCAATCTTGTAGTACATCTGCTCGTTGATACGGTACTTGCGGGTAAACGTCTGCTCAACCGAGAATACATCCGTTTTCTCAATCTGTTCGCAGTAATACACATCGAAAGCCTTATGCAGAATCTCAGTACCCAGCCAGCCACGCAGGCCACGCTTCTCACCCGTGCGGTTCAGGTGAATCACAATCGTGATGTTACAATTGTTCTCGGTAGATAGCTGCATCAGCAGGTCGATAAGCTGGGCCGATGCTTCAGCATCGTTAATGCTCGGCAGCAGGTCGCTCACGTTGTCGATAATCACCATATCTGGCTTATAGGTCTCGATACCAGCCACCAGATAGTCGATACGCTCCTGACAGCTGCAAGCTCTCACGTTGAACACAAAGAAGTTGGCTTCATCGGCATCGCCTAATTGATAGACACGATCGGTAAGAATACTTTTGGTTGATTGGCGACTCTGCTCCGTGTCAAACCACATCACTTTCAATGGTTCATCGCGGATGCGTTCCAGTTCTAAAACGTTCTTGGCAGCGCAGCAGGCCATCAGCATCGATGTAAAGAAAGTTTTACCACACTTCTCGGTACCAGTAATGGCCGAAAGATCGAGTCGCGGAAAGCACGGTTTACCATACATACGCATCAGGAAGTCTTCCGATTTAACTTCAGTGTCGGCCATGATTCTAAACTTGTCGAGTTTTAGCACCTCAGGGGCTACCGAAGGAGCCGCATTTGCCTGCGCAATCTCCTTCTCAATGGGATCTTGGTTTGTCATTTCTTTTTTAAGTTTTAATTGAACATAAATAGGTTGGTAATTAAACGCTGTAAAGGTACAACATATTTTGTGGTTATGCAACTATCTGTCCCCACGGGGACATAATTATAATTTATTTACATTAAAAAAACTCTTTTAAAAGATGAAGAAAAAAGTCTTAGAAACTCTGACAGCTGAAAAGCTTTTATCAGAGTTGGTGTTGGTAAAGGCCGATAACGTCTTTGCCCACAGCCGCCGCTCAATGGAGAGTAGGTACCAGTTTCGTAATGGTATCTTTAAGCGAGCCTAAGACCACAATCTTGCGGCAAGTGATGTTCTTAACCTGGCACAGTTGATTGCCATCCATCGCGACATCTGCCAGCATTATCAGTCCCGTCCCCAAGATCGTAAAGAATGGGAGGACAAACTCCTAACCGCCCTCCGCGCATATCTCGGTATCGAGAAACCTCCGTAAGAGGAGGTGGTTTTTTGAGACGAATACTTGCAAGTTTCAAAGAAATGTTATATGAATAATGAATCTGAATGGGATTATGTTCCTAATGCCGAGACCTGTGCAGCTATTGAAGAATGCGAAAGCGGCATAGATCTCGAGACTCTCGATATAGCTAATTTTAAAGACTATGTAAAGAGTCTATAAATCAAAAGTATTTGTAGAAGTATAGATGCCTGTCCCCGTGTCATGAATGGCTGAGGTGTGATTTTTTAAGAGCAAAGTCTCTTGTGATGAAATGAGCAATATGGATATGATAGTAGAGCTTCTTCGTCCGCAGTTGGAAGTCACGAAGGAGGATATTGAACCTTTTCGTTAAGCCAAATGACCAGAGCCAAACTCGTTTGGACTATGGCATGGCGAGAAAAGGTCGAATAAAATTCAACCAGTCATTATCATGGGATTGTACCATCATCGTAATCTTATTGGTTCACCAAGTGCATTTATAAAAGCAAATTACGATATACTACCGTGAGGCAGTGGGCGGGCATTGATTAGTATATTTCTACAAGTACTGTTCATCCTGCCCCATTTTCACGATAAAATACTAATGACAGGAGCTGTGCTCCAGACATAATGTAAATTAGAAAGATACTTTTTTTGATAAGAAAACACTAACGGTATGAATATAGCAGTAGCAGGAACCGGCTATGTCGGTATGAGTATCGCCACATTGTTGGCACAACACAATCACGTCACAGCAGTAGATGTAATCCCTGAGAAGGTGGAGAAAATCAATAAGAAGATTTCCCAGCTAATGTGAACTTCCGCATAACAGCCTGACAGTCATAGTAATACGAAAACACCGTTTCCAGAGTTATCAGACATTCATCAGACATCCGGGAAATTAAGCCTTTCCAGCTCATTTCTACACAAAGGTAGTACTTTTTGGGTAAATACGCAAGGGCTTTAAGATTCTTTATCCTAGGAAGGTGAATAGATGTTAATTGTGAGGTGGTTCGGAAAGGGGACTTTGAGAATAGTGATTCACTGCTCGGAGCGAAAATATGAAAAATCGGGTCGGAAGGTGTCAAGATAAAATTTGAGGCGAGGTGAAAGAGACTTGAATTTGGTCGAAAACAAAAATAAACATTCGGAAATACTATTTAACTAAAACGGCGATATATTGACAGGAGCACGGCTCTTGGCATATAACAGCAAAACAAATATCTGATTGCACAGGTGGTCGCATAAGTGATGCAGTTCGATACTGCCAGTCAGAACAAACTAAAGTGTTATATTCGAGAAGGAGGTCACTATGGACAAAGAAACAAACAATATATTAGAATTGAAAGCCTATATGGAGACTAATCCTACTTTAGAGCATCGCTCTGGAGCTGTAGACTTTTTTTATGCTGATGTTGAATATAAGGACAGTACATTGGGAGATTATACTCTTCAAAATGTCGAGATAAGATTTGAGCATGGGTATAACAATACTCTTAAGATAGATGCACTTAGACCACCATATTACGGAGAGTTCTGGCTTACTAAGCAAGATTTCCGTTTCATGAATGGTAATCTAAATATATCAGGCTTACGTCATGACAATGGTAAGAAGTATTGTGTGGTTATTAAATAGATAAACTGAAGGATCATATGATATTTACCGATACAGATTTGAAATTCTTCGTAAACAAGATAAAACTAAAATCGGAGGACATGCCGCAGTACCGAGAGCAGGTCAAAAGATTGACAGAAAACCTTGAAGAGAAGATAAAGAACGATAAAAGAACTGGATTACGAGTGACACGTGCTGTAATTTCTGGTTCTTGGAAGAAGCATACTATTTTAAGGCCAACAGGAGATACTCCTATTGACATAGATTTGGTTCTTTTTATAGAAGGTGACGAGAATATTATTAATGATATCTCAAAGCTTCACGATTTTATTGTTAGCTATCTTGAAGAAATATATCCTCAGAAAGATATTAGCAAAGATGTCGATGCTGAAGGTCATACGAAATCTGTTAAACTCAAATTCGTGGGCACAGGTCTTGAAGTAGATATCGTTCCTGTTGTTCCTATCAAGAATCCTGAAGGATATGTATGGCAACCTCAGCGAGGTGGTGGAGGAAAATACATCACAAGTATAGACAAACAACTATCTTTTGCTCAGGATAGAAGAAATAGTAACCAGAATTATACTTCAATTGTACGCTGTTTGAAATGGTGGCGTAATTACAAAGAATTGAAGCCAGAAGAGGGTATACCAGGATTGAGTTCTTTTGCAATAGAGCTGATTGTGGCTTATCTTGATATCACTAAGGGGATAGAGACTAACATAGAAGAAGGAATCATCAGATTTTTTGAGTTCGTTAGCACAACAACAAGACCATTCCCAGATATTTCTTTTGCTGGAGCGATTAATAAGATTCCTACAAACTACGATACTCCTATCTTCGTTGCTGATAATACCAACAATGAGAATAATGCCTGTAAGAAGCTTACGAACAAAGCATGGTCTGAGATTGTAAGTGAGGCCTCTGAAGCATTTGATGCTTTATGCAGAGCTGAGTCTCATAAGGCTGAGGGTGCTACTATTGAGGAGTGGAAGAGTGTCTTTGGTCCATCATTTCAAATCAAATAGTCATGATTAGTACAACAACTCAAACATATACAGTTACAGATATCCGCAAGACCTTTGAGAGTCTTGATGCTGACATGCGTACTATAGCTAGGAGAACAAAAAAGTGGGAAATGTCTCTAGTTGATGATATCATGCATGACGTTCTGGCTTTGGCGGAAGCGGGATATTTGAACACAATTGATATAACGCTTCTTGATGCTAACAAGAATGCATTACAAGCAACGAGGTATACGATAAACCAGAATGGTGTCAAATCATCGGGAGACAAGGCTGGTCAGAATAATGATTGGGCAGATCTTCCAAATACCGAATTAGTTGTAATTCTCTCTTATTCATTAGCATGGCGTACAAAATCAGAAAATGAGAAAACCCAGTTCCAAAGGAATCATTCTTTTAAAATAAACTGGGTGCGTTCTTCGGTCAATACCTCTTATCCAAATCTTCGCTCCTCCAATGCTCAGACATATGCCAGTAATGGCTATGAACTTAATAAACGGAATTTCAAGTAATGGATTCTATTTTTGACATAGAATTAGAGCTTCCTAATAAGGAAATCGCTGATAGAGCGAATACGTTGATTGGTTTTGATGCTAAATACAAACGGATATCATCAAATCTCCGTTTACTTCAAGAACAAGAGGCAATTAACTCTTGGAGTGAGAAGAACCATGGTCAGCAACTACCAATTTTAACGTATATCCAAGACAAGTATCCACTAATAATATTAGCTGGCGATGCTGGTACTGGTAAGACTGTAACAGCAGAGGCAATTGCTGATCAGATGGTACGCGACCTACATAAAGAGGGTTACTTCATTAGGCTAAGTACTAGGGTTAGAGGCGAGGGGCTTCATGGACAAATGGGTAATCTTGTAAATGATGCATTTAAGCGATTACGCGAACTCGCTGGGAAAAAGAGACTCTGTTATTTATTGATAGATGAGGCTGACGCTGTGGCAACAACACGTTCTACTCTTCAGATGCATCAGGAAGAAAAGGCTGCAGTCAATACTCTTATTCAGAAGATAGACGAAATACGTGACCTGAAAGGACGAGCAGTTGTCATGATGTCTACCAACAGGCTTCATTTCCTTGATGAAGCAATAATTCGTCGTGCAGCAGTGATAATGGAATTCAACCGCCCAGATAACCAGGAGCGAGAAGAATTCTTCCGTCAATCTTTGTCAGGATTGCCCATGACAGATGATGAGATAAAGCAATTGACAGAAAAGACAGGACCAGGAAATGGGTTAGATTATGGTTATTCCTATTCTGACTTGCGACTACGTTTATTGCCAGAAGTAGTCGCGTATGCCTTTACCAGAGATGAACCAATTACGTTCGATGTCGTATCAGGTGTCATAGACACTATTAAACCAAGTCCCGTTATTTCATGAGTAAAACATGGATTAATATATTATATTTTTTCGCCTTGATTCTGTTTATGGTCTATTTCTTAATATGGCCAACGGAAAACGATATTCTAAAGGGTACACTTATACCAGGAGCAATCATGGCAATAATTGGAATCCTTTCATCTGGGTTAACATCTATTCTCGAAAACATCAAGAGACTCCGACTGTATATACCTTCAAAGTTGTGGTATAGAAACAAAGATATTCGTGTATCTATCTCTTATCTTTATAGAATCAAAGTAAGGAACAAATATTTGTTGGTTCATAATAGCCGAGATAAACATCTGCAACCAGTGGGGGGAGTATATAAATCACTTCCATATTCTAAAATGGTATTTGAATCATTGGGCGTTAAAGTTGATAATCTTTTCGAGACTGAAGATGGTGTAGCTAAAAGTGATTTGCGGTTATATGTCAAAGGGAAAAAACTCATGGAATTCCTTGATTGGTTCGATTGTAAGACAGACCGAGAACTATCACCATGGCGAGAATTCTATGAGGAACTAATTGCTTCTGGAGTATTGAACCGTGAGAACTTCGCTTATGTTAACTACAATTACAAAGGTAGGGTTCGTACGCCTATCTTTCTACTGCAAGTTGGCAAATTGGGGTTCTTTCAATATGATGTGTTTGATTTGATTCCAACGGATTCGCAACAAAAAGAACTAGAAGCCCTTTATGAGAAAGGTAATGGGGCTCTGTATAAATGGGTTACGGAAGATCAAATTCAGACATTGGGCTATGCTGATAAAACTTGTGCTGGTACTGTGGATTTAATTAATCCCCATACAAAATGGGCTCATAATTTGAAGTATTCAACGCATTAGTTTGCTTTGGAATTTGTATGGCACAAATCAAAAATATCAAAGAAGTGACGGAGCCATTGAAGGAGGAAATCCTGAAGGGTGATGTTCATACGATAGAGGAGATGAAGGCATGGCTGAAGCCTTTTGGATATAGTGATGCTATCAATGATGCGGCAATCAATTTTATCCTGCGTGAGTTTGTGATGAGCAAGGTGTCTTGTGATGAAATGAGCAATATGGACATAATCGTAGAGCTTCTTCGTCCGCAATTGGAAGTCACAAAGGAGGATATAGAACCAGTCATTATCATGGGATTGTACCATCATCGTGACCTTATTGGTTCGCCAAGTTCATTTATAAAAGGTCAAAGGCTATTTTAGTTAGGAATTAATAAAACAAGATAATGAAAATATTAGTAACGGGCGCGAAGGGGTTCGTTGGTAAGAACCTCTGTTGGGCACTGAAGAATATTGCCGAAGGCAAGGATAGACGGTTCCCGGGTCTACGGATTGACTCGGTGTTTGAGTATGATTTGGACTCTACATCTGAGGAGTTGGATGCATGGTGCAAGGATTGTGACTTTGTGTTCAATCTGGCGGGCGTGAACCGCCCGAAGGAGCAGAGCGAGTTCATGGAAGGAAACTTCGGGTTTGCTTCTACTCTGCTTGATACACTGAAGAAGTACGGGAATACTTGTCCTGTAATGCTGAGTAGCAGCCAACAGGCCAGTTTGACTGGACGCTTTGGTAATTCGGAGTATGGCCGCAGTAAGAAGGCTGGCGAGGACTTGTTCCTTGATTATAGCAAGGAAACTGGCGCTAAGGTTCTGGTGTACCGCTTCCCGAACTTGTTCGGTAAGTGGTGCAGACCGAATTATAACAGTGCGGTGGCTACTTTCTGTAATGCGTTTGCTAATGACCTGCCTTATACTGTCAATGACCCAAGTGTAGAGCTGGAACTGCTCTATATTGATGACCTCGTTGACGAGATGATTGCTGGACTAGAAGGAAAAGAGCATCATTGTGAGTTTGATGGTCTTGACGTTCTGCCGCAGGCAGACGGCAAATATTGCTATTGCCCGATTACGCACCATGTTACTTTGGGTGAGATTGTCGAACTGCTGAAGTCTTTTGCTGAGCAGCCAAAGACATTGATGATTCCAGAGATACCTGCTAATAGCTTTGCGAAGAAGTTATATAGCACCTATTTGAGTTACCTGCCCTACGAGAAGACGGCGTTTACGCTGAAGATGAATGTGGACGAGCGCGGCTCGTTTACGGAACTGGTGCATACGCTGAATGCGGGGCAGGTGAGTATCAATATCTCTAAGCCAGGTATCACGAAGGGACAGCACTGGCACAATACCAAGTTTGAGCAGTTCATTGTAGTAAAGGGCCATGGCCTGATTCAGCAGCGCAACCTCAATGATCCTGATGGTAAGGTCTTGGAATGGGAAGTAAGCGGTGACAAGATTGAAGCTGTACACATGCTTCCTGGCTATACACACAATATCATTAATTTAAGCGATACCGAAGACCTCGTAACAGTTATGTACTGCAACGAAATCTTTAATCCAAACAAACCAGATACATTTTTTGATCCTGTAAAGTAAACGATATGGCACAATTTAAAGATAACGGGAAGTTAAAACTTCTCATCATAGTAGGAACAAGACCCGAAATCATTCGTCTTGCTGCAGTAATTAATAAGTGCAGACAGTACTTTGATACACTGTTGGCACACACTGGTCAGAACTATGACTACAATCTGAACGGTGTGTTCTTCAAGGACTTGAAGCTTGCAGATCCCGATGTGTACATGGAGGCTGTAGGTAATGACCTTGGTGAGACCATGGGCAATATCATTGCCAAGAGCTATCAACTGATGGTAGAGGTGAAGCCTGATGCAGTACTTGTTCTTGGTGATACCAACAGCTGTTTGTCAGTGATTGGCGCAAAGCGTCTGCATATCCCCATCTTCCACATGGAGGCTGGTAACCGCTGTAAGGATGAGTGCCTGCCAGAAGAGACCAACCGCCGCATCGTGGATATCATTAGCGATGTTAACATGGCATATAGTGAGCACGCACGTCGTTACTTGGCAGACACCGGTCTGCCCAAGGAGCGTACTTACGTGACTGGTAGCCCGATGGCAGAGGTATTACACAACAATCTCGCTGAGATTGAGGCAAGCGATATTCACAAGCGTCTGGGCTTGGAAAAGGGCAAGTATATCCTTCTGAGCGCCCATCGCGAAGAGAATATTGATACGGAAAAGAACTTCCTTTCGTTGTTCAATGCAATCAATAAGATGGCAGAGAATTATGATATGCCTATCCTGTATTCATGCCATCCACGTTCAAGAAAGCGTTTGGAGGCTTCAGGTTTCCAATTAGATAAGCGTGTTATTCAGCATGAGCCTCTTGGATTCCATGATTACAACTGCTTGCAGATGAATGCCTTTGCTGTGGTATCAGATTCTGGTACACTGCCCGAGGAAAGCTCATTCTTCACAAGCGTTGGTCATCCATTCCCAGCTATCTGCATCCGCACGAGCACGGAAAGACCAGAAGCATTGGATAAGGCTTGCTTCTTCATCGCAGGTATCGATGAGAAAAGCCTATTGCAGGCTGTTGATACCGCAGTAACCATGAATCAAAATGGTGACTATGGTATTCCTGTACCTGACTACATCGAAGAGAATGTTTCTACCAAGGTCGTGAAGATTATCCAGTCATATGTTGGCATTGTCAACAAGATGGTCTGGCGCAAAGAAATTTAAGAATAAGTATAAAAGATTTAGATATTATGTCAGTATTCAAAGACAAAGTATTGTTGATAACCGGTGGAACCGGTTCGTTTGGAAATGCAGTGTTGAACCGTTTTCTCCGTACTGATATCGGAGAGATCCGTATTTTCTCGCGTGACGAGAAGAAGCAGGACGATATGCGTCACGACTTTCAGGCACGTATGCCGGAGGTAGCCAACAAAATCAAGTTCTATATTGGTGACGTGCGCAACAAGAGCACATTGAAGTACGCCATGAAGGGTGTGGATTACGTGTTCCATGCTGCAGCCTTGAAGCAGGTGCCCAGTTGTGAGTTCTTCCCCATGGAGGCTGTAAAGACCAATGTGATTGGAACGGACAATACGTTGGATGCAGCTATTGATGCAGGCGTTAAATGTGTCATCTGCCTCTCCACCGATAAGGCTGCTTATCCTATCAATGCGATGGGTATCACCAAGGCCATTGAGGAGAAGATAGCTGTGGCTAAGAGCCGCCTCTCAGGCGATACGAAGATATGTTGCACCCGCTATGGTAATGTGATGTGCAGCCGTGGTTCGGTTATTCCTTTGTGGATTGACCAGATTCGTAAGGGCAATCCTATCACGTTGACTGAACCTAAGATGACTCGTTTCATCATGAGTCTTGAAGAGGCAGTTGATTTGGTACTGTTTGCTTTCGAGAACGGTAAGAATGGTGATATTCTTGTTCAGAAAGCTCCTGCATGTACTATCCAGACACAGGCCGAGGCAGTATGCGAACTGTTCGGTGGTAAGAAGGAAGAAATCAAGGTGATTGGTATTCGCCATGGTGAAAAGATGTATGAGACCCTCCTCACCAAGGAAGAGGCTGCCAAAGCTATCGACATGGGTAACTTCTATGCAGTACCTGCTGATAATCGCGACCTCAACTATGATAAGTATTTCAAGGAGGGTGATACCAAGCGCGCACTGATAGATGAGTTTAACTCGAACAATACGAGAATCCTGAATCTGGAGGAAACGAAAGAGAAAATCGCTTCTTTGCAGTATATCCAGAACGAGTTGAATGGAATACCAAATCTGGTATAGAATGACAGGAGGCGTGCTTCTGATATAAGCGGAGAAACTATAAAATTACATAAGCATGGAAATAGCTTCTATCATACTCTCAGTTTTAGCCCTGCTTTTCACGGGCTATACCTACTTTGCTCATGACAAGAAGCTAAAGGAACAGGAGCGACAGCTCAATGACTATCAGCTTCGCTCATTAAAACTGGGCGAGGAAGAGAACTTGAAAGCTGTTATCCGTGCTAAGGCAGTTAAAATGACAGGTGGAAAACGTACGCTGTACATCTATAATGCTGGCAAAGCCAAGGCTCGAAACATTACAGTTGAACAACTTGAGGAAAAACAAGTATATTCCAGTAGCCCTCATTTTCCATTGACGTATAACGAACTGCTCCCAGAAGCATTCAGAGAAGTTACTCTGTTTCTCTGTGAGGGTGATGACGAACTGACGTTAAACTATACATGGGATGACGATTATCAAACGTCAAACAAGGAATCACAAACAATAGATTTATAAATACTTGGTAATAATATGGCTGAGGCTGAAGTTACATTACAGTTACCGCAAATACCTAAAGACTGCTACTACGAGGATTATGTGGCAGCTATCCTGAATGCAGGAGGGTATTATCTTGACCGTTCCGTTCATCGTACGGAGGACGGTCTGGACTTGCTGGAACTTGA
>OCTX012207390.1_pt1 | contig 23437 bp, 18 predicted proteins | sample 1539691 | NCBI WGS metagenome assembly OCTX01 (sample SAMN02144231, study PRJEB22623) | gut metagenome | biome: sheep rumen | host: Ovis aries | place: New Zealand
TAATCCAATCGCGGACATTTTTTCTTCAATACTAAAATTACGTTTCATCTGAACCTTTCAGTTGTGTCCAACTTTCTGGGTTCACTTCAGAACCGTCCCCTGACCCACCTTTCCTACTCCGGCGAAATGGTCTTCGGGGAATAATATAAATTGGATATTTGCAACTGGGGCCTGGCCTCAGAGAGCACTTTAGCCCACTCTCCAGGTGGGCTATATTCATTTTTCTCCCCAAAAACTTGGAACATTAAGAAATATTACCTATATTTGCACTCGTAAATTATAAATGTCAGCAAGATGAGTACACAAGCCATTACAGAAAAAATTGCTGAATACTTCAAGACACAACCCGTTTTGAAGGCATGGCTCTTTGGCTCCTTCGCCCGTGGAGAAGAAACGTCGGACAGCGATGTGGACATTCTTGTGGAGTATGATAAGAATGCACGTATCTCCCTACTGACCATCTCGCACATGATGGGCGAATTGGAAAAGAGCACAGGCCGGCGCATCGACTTGATAGAAGACGGTTGTCTGTTGCCCTTTGCCATAGAATCAGCTAATCGAGACAAAAAATTGATCTATGAGAGAAGAGGTTAGAGATGTTGAGCGGTTAAACCACATGCTTGAAGCTATAAACGTGCTGATAAATTACAAGAATCATCACACGTTGGAAGATGCCAAGTCAGATCCCGTTGTCTATTTCGGTTTGGTGAAGCATGTTGAAATTATCGGTGAGGCCGTCTATAAGTTGACCCATGAATTCCGTGACAATCATCCCGTGTTGAATTGGGCAGACATAGAGCGTATGCGACATGTATTGGTACATGGTTACTATAAGATTCGCCCTGCCCAGCTATGGGAGACCATTGTTACAGACATTCCAGGAATAAAACCGATAATCGAGCAGTTGATTCTGCAAGAAAAGTCGGAATAAGAAATCATAATGTTGAACCCTAAAACAACTCGTATGGTAGTCCATACGTCACTCAATGTATCCCTCCTGATCATAGCCACGATGGTACTTATTAATGAGGTTCACAAGCCTTGTGATTGGTTTTTGATTGAAGGTTGTGGGATTATTTCTTATTATTGTGGCACGAACATTAAAGTGTCTAATATGGGCTTTGGCATTGGTAGAGGAACCGTCGTTGAAATACATAAAATCACTAGTGAAAATTGGAATAATGAAGTGATAGGTAATAATTCTAGAATATTGTATAACTTCAAGTAAATTAAAAAGACTGTTATAACTTTCTACCAAAATGTTATATATATCATTGTTAATCAATAAGTTAATATGAAAAGTACTTTCTACTAACTTTCTACTAACTTTCTACTAACTTTCTACTAACTTTCTACTAAAATGTGGGTTTATCGGTAATTAGTGGGTAGTTTGTTACCGAGTGACGGGTGGTTTGTTACCGAGTAAAAGGTGGTTTGTCGTAATGGGATTTGTAAATTCTCTAGAGAATTTTGTAATCTAGTACTGGCGGAGTTGGCATCATGTAGGTATAAATGCATGGAAAGGTATATTGTAAGTAGAAAGTTGGTAGAGACTTTGTAGAAAGAAAGTAGAAAGCTAGTAGAAAGTTGATTTTGCATTAAATTGCTTGTAATCAATAGTTTATATACAATATTGGTAGAGAGTTGAAAGAATAATTGAATTTTGAAAAGAAAATAGTTGGTAATATGAGATATTTTTAGTAACTTTGCAGGCAAAAAATTGTATTTAGATATGAAAGTTACACTACTAAAAATCGCAAAGAACAAAGAGGTGATTAATCGCCTCGATCTGCAAGCGTTGGCAGACTTGATACGCAAGAATCCGGATGAGCGCAAGGTGTATGACCTGCGCCTGCACTATCAGTTTATGAAACCTGAACGTCTGGAGGACGGACAGATAGCCGTTGACGATGAGCATACGGTTAATCTGCCGCGTATCTGCTTTGCCATCGAAGGGGATAAATATAAGAATCGCGTGCGGACGCTGGCCTATAACGGACTGGTGGTAGTCGAGGTTAATGGTCTGAAACTATACGAGGATGCGGTCGCTGTGAGGAACAAGGCGGCGAAGATGGACGAGACGCTGATGGCCTTCCTCGGGGCTTCGGGCAAAAGTGTGAAGATAGTGTGCAGGGGCGAACTGTTTAAGGAGGATGGCAAGGGGCTGCCCAAGACGGAGCAGGACATCAGGCAGTTCCACCAGAACCTCTATCACACGGCGCGCAGGGCTTATCAGAACCAGTTCGGCTTCGATATCGAATACCTGGATCCCAAGCCTGAGCGCACGGTCTATCTGAGTGCTGATCCTGAGATGTACTTCAATCCAGAGGCGCGCCCCTTCAAGGCTGATACGAAGCAGCACGACCAGGAGGAACCAGCAGCCATCTCGATGGAGAGCGACCTGCTGATGCCTGGGCGCACCGTTACGCGAACCTATCACTTCAATTGGCTCTTCATCGTGAAACAGGTGCTGGGCGACTACTTCGATCTGCCTGACGAGGACCGTCAGATGCAACTCCTGATGCGCATCGCCAGCATGTGTCTGGATCAGGGCATTCCCCTATCCCATGCCCAAGGCATGACGCTCGAACATCCGTTGCTGAACACGGATCCTGAACTGGTGAAAAACGTGTTTTCAACCGTCTATGACGTGGCTCTGCAGGCGGATTATCGCGAAAAGCACAAGATCCGTCCGCTGAAGAGCGTACCTGATGACCTGATTCAGACGATGAGGACTGAGATATTCCTGAATGCCAACTTCGACATGCGCAAGAATCTGATGACGGGCGTGGCCGAATACCGCTATAAATACGCTGAGGATCAGACGTTTAAGCCGCTCACCGAAGAGGTGCGCAACGATATGACGCTGCAGGCCATCGAACAGGGCATCAAGGGTTGGGACCAGAACGTGAACCGCTTTATCGACTCTACCCGTATCGAGCAGTATGACCCCGTGAACACCTGGCTCAACAAGTTGCCGGAATGGGATGGGCATGACTATATCGCCGAGCTGGCGAAGCGGGTGCCTACGGATCAGCCGCATTGGGAGAAATACCTCAGATACTGGCTCGTGGGTATGGTGGCCCAGTGGCGCGAGAGCGACAAGCAGTTGACGGGTAACGCGCTGACTCCCTTGCTGATAGGTCGACAAGGGTGTGGCAAGACACGCTTCTGCAAGATCTTGTTGCCGCCCGAACTGCGCGACTATTACAACGACAAGCTGAATTTCAGGAACGAGTTCGACCTGAATATCGCGCTCACCTCGTTTGCCTTGATCAACATCGATGAGTTTGACAAGACCACCAACTCGCAGCAGATTGTGCTGAAATATCTGCTGTCATCGAGCGATGTGAAGTTCCGCCCACCCTACGGCAAGACCATCAAGCAGTATCGCCGTTACACCTCGTTCATCGGCACCACCAATCAGCTGCAGCCGCTGGTAGATCCGACGGGAAGCCGCCGATTCGTCTGTGTGGGTATTCCCAAAGGCAAGGGCATCGACTATACGGACAATCTGAACCATCGCCAGTTGTTCGCCCAGGCTTTATACCTATTTAATAAAGGAGAGCGTTTCTGGCTGGATGATGCTGAGATTCAGGAACTGATAGCTGAAAACGAGCCTTTCCAGCGCACCGTCGATCTTGTGGAGATGATTGGCGAGACGTTCCGCATTCCGAAAGGTGGCGAGGGCCGTTGGTGGGGAACAAATGAGATCCTGAGTTTGCTGGCAGAGAGATTCGATTATTTCGACAGTAAGAAGACTACGACGAATGCGCTTGGCATTGCGATGAGTAACTATAAGTTCAATTTCAAAAGAAGATACGTCAACGGGTTGGCGGAGTATTTTCTTCAGGAGAAATGAGTCCTGGGAGAAGCCTTACCGTTGGTTACTATTCATTGTAGGCTTTCTCGCCGATGGTCTCCTGAGAGCCGATGGTCATCTGGCGAAGGTCGTAATAGGAACCGTTGTAGATATTGAAATCGACATTGCCCTTGATGCCGGGAAGACGGCCTACATCGGTGTGCTGCCAGAACTTCCAGGGCCCCTTGTATTCCAGGGAGTCGACATAATAATGGGCTATCCAGTAAGGATACTGGTCGAAGACGGAGTCGCTGAGATAACGCGTCTTGAATTTAAAGTAGGTATAGATGATGGGCTTCACCCGAAAGTGCTTTTCGACGAGGTCAAGCCATTGCAGGACAGAAGCCTTGAACTCGGCATCAGTCTGGTCTTTGGGCTTATGCTCCACATCGAGTACAGGGGGCAGATCGCCATTCTCGAGTTTCACCGTCTTGATGAAATGATAGGCCTGCTGTTCAGCCGGGGTGTGAACGCTGTAGAAATGGTAGGCTCCGCGGGTAAAGCCATTCTCACGGGCCTGGAAGAAATTATCGCGGAAGTTCTCATCGGTCTGGGTAGCACCTTCCGTAGCCTTGATCATGATGAAACTGATGGGGCACTTGTTGATGCTGCCGTTGTCCTTGAGGTCATCCCAGTCAATACGGCCCTGATGGTGAGAGATGTCGATACCGTGGATTTCATAGCCTTCAGGATAGTTGACGGTACCATAGAGTGCCCGCCATCGGAAGCCGAAGGGTCCGACAAAGAAATAGTAGAAGAACCAGACGTAGCCCAAGACCACCGCAGCGCCACCGATCCACCAGCCCCAGGCAGGGACTCTCTGCAGGAAGCGAATGATGATGTTTGGCTTACGACGGCCACTAGGACCATGGTAAGTGTGACTGGTTCCGACTCCTTTCCGGCGGATGACTCTTTTCTTGGCCATTAGAAATGAAAAGGCACGGATATAGAATCCGTGCCAAAAATATAAGTTTACTTAGCCTGTTCGAGAGCGAGGGTCTTCGTAGGCTGATCGCAAACCTCTGTGGGTCCCCAGTACTGGATTGGGCCAGGATAGACGTAAGCGGTCTTGCGAGCCCACTCGTCGCGATGAGCAGCAAACTCCTTGAAGGGAGCACCGTCGAGCTCAACAAGCGCCTTGCGGATAACGGGCTTCATCTCACCGGCACGCTTCTCCATGTTCATCATCATCGTGATGGGCACACCACCGGCAATCCACTGGTCAGCAGGAGCGGTCGTGTTCTTCACGATAGCCATGTAGCCAGTCTTGCCGTTGGCAATCAGCTGGGCAGCTGAGGTACCGAGGGCATAGCAGTAGTCGGCATCGAAGTTAGAAGGAGCAGCGCAGCGTCCCTCATAGCCGAAGAAGTGGTGCTGAGTGCCGAACTTGCCAGCATACTTGCCTTCCTTCTTCATCTTCTCGAGCTTCTGGGCTACCATCGTAGAGAGCAGCTTCTCGGTCTCAATCAGAGATACCTGAACGTTTCCGTGAGGATCGCGGTCGAGAGCCAGCTGGCGGGCAACACCTACAGGCAGGCTGTTGAATACGGCGAGGTTCTCAGGAGTGAGGTGGCTCTTGGCGAAGTCCACCTGCTCGTCGCGGCTGATCTCCTTAGCCTCAGGCAGAGCCAGCACGTCGTTGAGCTGGGCAATCAGCTTCTTGATAGCGGGGATGAACTCGATGACACCCTCAGGGATGATGACTGTACCGAAGTTGTTACCGTCGGCAGCGCGGACAGCAACAGCGTTGGCGATGTAAGACACGATGTCGTCGAGGCTCATAGCCTTCTGCTCGATCTCCTCGGAAATGAGGCAGATGTTTGGCTGAGTCTGGAGTGCGCACTCAAGGGCGATGTGAGAAGCCGAGCGACCCATCACCTTGATGAAGTGCCAGTACTTGCGGGCAGAATTACAGTCGCGCTCGATGTTACCAATCAGCTCAGAGTAGGTCTTACAAGCGGTATCGAAGCCGAAAGAAGTCTCAATCTGAGAGTTCTTCAGGTCACCGTCGATGGTCTTCGGACAACCGATCACCTGAACGCCATACTTCTTGGCAGCATAGTACTCAGCCAGCACACAAGCGTTGGTGTTAGAGTCGTCACCACCGATAATCACGATAGCCTTGATGTCGAGCTCGCGGATGATCTCCAGACCCTTCTCGAACTGATCGACCTTCTCAAGCTTTGTACGGCCAGAGCCGATCATGTCGAAACCGCCAGTGTTGCGATACTCGTCGATAATCTCCGGAGTCAGCTCCATATAGTTGTGATCAACCAGACCACCAGGGCCGAGGATGAAACCGAAGAGACGGTTCTCAGGGTTGAGCTTCTTGATCTGATCGAACAGACCGGTAATCACGTTATGACCGCCAGGAGCCTGACCGCCAGAAAGGATGATACCTACGTTCATCTTGGTGTGATTAGCCTCTGTTGCGGGCTCAAACTCCACGATGGGCATACCGTAAGTGTTGGGGAACAACTTCTTGATCTCTTCCTGGTCGCCAACACTCTGAGTGGGCTGACCTTCCTTGATTTTTACAGCACCCTGCAGGGCCTTAGGCAGTTTAGGCTGATAAGCAGCCCTTGCAATCTGTAATGCACTTTTTTCCATAATTTCGAAAATAATATTTAATGAGTAAATCCGTTTCTGACGTGCAAAATTAGTTCATTTTTGTTAGAAAAGCGAAAGAAAACAATGTATTTTATGCATTTTAATATTTTTTGTGGATGAAACGCTTGCCATATCGTTTTTTTTTCTTATCTTTGCTTACTGAATGTATCAAAACAAACAAATAAGGAGGTAATTTTTATGGCAAACAAGAGAACATTAAAGAAGAGTATTGAGGCTATTTGTGGGGATTTGTTCGTCAACGCGCTTGCGTTTTCGCTCTACGGTCCGACGCCTGATCCGGAAAATGCAAAGTCGCTCGGCAGTTCGATCATCAAGATGCAGGATAACTTTATCAGGCGCATCTCTCACCCCGAGCCCGGCATGAAAGCCAAGGAATATTATGAGAATTTGTGGAAAGAGTTCTGTGCTCAGGTAGGTGAGATACAGGACCAGATCAGTATATAATATAATATGTGGAAGAGTTTTTGTAACTGGCTGTTATATAAGCGCTGGGGGTGGAAAACTGAAGTGACAGAGGACCACCCCGACAAGTTTATTATATGCCTGGCACCCCATACGAGTAACTGGGACTTTGTCCTTGGGCAGTTGTATTCGGGGGCCTGTGGCATGCAGAGTAATTTCCTGATGAAGAAAGAGTGGTTCTTCTTCCCGCTGGGTATCCTCTTCAAGCATCTGGGCGGCATCCCTGTCATCAGGCAGAAGCACACCAGTATGACCGACAGCATGGCGGAGGCTGCCAAGGCTGCCAAGGAATTCAAGCTCTGCATCACCCCAGAGGGCACGCGTTCGGCTAATCCAGATTGGAAGAAAGGTTTCTATTTCATCGCCCTGAAGGCTGGCATACCCATCCTGCTCTACGGCGTGGACTATGAGAAGAAGCTGATCCGTTGCACGAAAACAATCATCCCGTCAGGCGATCTGGAAAAAGACATGCGGGAAATCAAACTCTATTTTAAGGATTTCAAGGGCAAGAAGCCCGAGAATTTTACCATTGGCGAGATATCATGAGAAGAATCACACTAGTTCTGACGCTTATACTATCCATGTCGGCTGTTGCGCAGCAGGCTCTGAAAAATAAACTAGACAACTATCTGAAGGGGTATCGCCCCTCATTTCAGCATGTCCGTTCTGCTGCCCATCTGAGCGACCTTGTCATCAACGATTCGCTCCGTACTATCGACATCATTGCCGACAACCATCTGGGAGAACAGCTGATGACACCACAGGTAGTGGATGAAATCTACAATGATCTGCGGGCATTGCTACCCGACTCCACCAGAGACTATCAGTTAAGCGTCAAGACTGGCGGATATGACCTTTATCAGCTGATACCCAACCGTTTGCGCAGCAAGGAGGACGTCAGCCGTACCTGGGGAAATATCGAATACAAGGGAAAACCGTGGGTGAGCAACGCTTCCCTGCCCTATGAGATTACAAGCGGACTATACAACCGCCATCTGACCATATGGGCCAGTCACGGGCGCTATTTCCATATCAAGGACTATGAATGGAAATGGCAGCGCCCGCCATTGTTCGGTACCCGAGAAGACCTGTTTACCCAGACCATCGTCATACCTTATTTAATTCCGATGCTGGAGAATGCCGGAGCGGTGGTATTCACCCCTCGTGAAAGAGACTGGCAAAGGAACGAGGTGATCGTAGACAACGACACACCCCACACCAATCTGGGAATCTATCAAGAGACCAACGGATCTCATGGCTGGCAACGGTCTGATTCTGTGGGCTTTGCCTTTCATGCCGGTGTCTATATGGATTATGAGAATCCCTTCAAGGCTGGTACAGCCCGAAAGGCACAGGCTGTCGAACACAGCCACAATAAGAGTGAGATATCCTATCAGCCCAACATCCCCGAGGCAGGCAGCTATGCAGTATATGTCAGCTACCAGACCGTTCCGGGAAGTGTGGACGATGCCCATTACACGGTGTGGCATCAGGGCATACCGACTGAGTTCCGTGTGAATCAGCAGATGGGCGGTTCGACGTGGGTTTACCTTGGCACGTTCGACTTTGACAAAGGCAACAGCACCCGCAACTGTGTGGTTCTGAGCAATCAGAGCGACCAGAAAGGTATCGTGACGGCAGATGCCGTCAGATTCGGCGGCGGTATGGGTAATATCCGTCGCGGTTTTACGACCAGCGGACTTCCCCGTTGTCTGGAAGGTGCCCGCTATTATGGTCAATGGGCAGGCATGCCCTATGAGGTCTATTCATCCAAGAATGGTGAAGACGACTATGGCGACGACATCAATGTGCGTTCTCACATGATGAACTATCTGGGCGGCGGTTCCTGCTATATGCCGGATACGACAGGTCGGAGAGTGCCACTAGAACTCTCCCTGGCCATTCACAGCGATGCCGGCTATTACAACGACGGCAGATCACATACGGGAACACTGGCCATCTGTACCACCTATCTGAATGACAGCATTCTGGGTACTGGACATTCGAGGCTCTTGTCGCGTGACCTTGCCGATGAACTGCTTTCAACGGTGCCAAGGGATATGGTTCGGAAATATGGCAACTGGCAGATGCGTGAGCTCTGGGACAGGAACTATTCCGAAACCCGTGTTCCCGAAGTGCCAAGTGCCATTCTGGAGACCATGTCGCATCAGAACTTTGCCGATATGCGCTTCGGCCAGGACCCCAACTTCAAGTTCGACTTTGCCCGCAGCATCTACAAGGCACTACTCCGCTATGTCAGCAGGATGCATCACACTTACTATACCGTCACCCCCTTGGCTCCCAATCATCTGCGTGTTGAGCTGACTTCAAAAGGGCAGGCAAAACTCAGCTGGAACGCTGTTGCCGACATCGACGAGCCCTCTTCTACGCCCACGGGATACATTATTTATACAGCTGTAGGAAATGACGGTTTTGACAATGGCCGTTATCTCAAGGGGAATGACACGTCTGCCCTGTTGGATATCGAGCCGAACACGCTTTACAGTTTCCGTGTTGCGGCTGTGAATAGTGGCGGCAAGAGTTTCCCGAGTGAGGTCGTATCTACATATTATGTACCTGAAGCCCAGAAGAATATCCTCATCGTCAACGGTTTCCATCGTCTGGCATCACCTGCCGTCAGGGACAATGCAGCAGAACAGGGCTTTGATCTTAAGATGGATGCTGGTGTGACCTATGGCAAAACAGCAGGCTGGGCTGGTTATCAGACAGGCTTCAGCAAGTCGATGATGGGTAAGATGACAGCCAACGGACTTGGTTATACCAACGACTCGCTGGTTGGACAGTTTATTGCCGGAAATGATTTCAATTATATCCGTACCCATGCCGCAGCAATGGCTGCCACGCAGCGTTACAGTATCTCGAGCTGTTCTTCAGAAGCATTGATCAGCAATGAGGTCTACCCCACAGAATATAATCTGGTGGATCTTATTCTAGGTCTGGAGAAGAATGACGGTTGGTCGCTGCGCAAATATCAGGCCTTCCCTTCCATGCTCCGTAAGCATCTGCAGCTGTTCGCCAGTCGTGGCGGAGCCCTGCTCGTCAGCGGTTCCTATGTTGGTGCCGACATGAAGATGCCTTCCGACCGCCGTTTCCTTGAAGAGCTGCTGAAGTGCTCCTACCAAGGAACCAATATTGACAGTCTGCAACGTGAGCAGATCAACGGCCTCGGCATGCAGTTCGAGTTCTACCGTCATCTGAACGAGACCCACTATGCCGCCACCCATCCCGACATCCTCCAGCCTGTCGCCCCAGCCTTTTCTGCCATGACCTATGCCGACGAGTATAGTGCCTGTGTGGCTTATGACGGAAAGGACTACAAGGCTATGACGCTTGGTTTCCCGTTCGAGTGTATCAAGGACGAACACCAGCGAGAGACTCTCATGAAAGGTATGCTCCGATTCTTATTACAATCTCAATAATTAACTAAAACCTATTTGTAAAATGAAGATTCAAACTAATTCGTCAGGTACAAGAAGTATCGAGATTGCAGAGATTCATCTGCAGACAATTGAGAAGTATCAGCTCTTCCGTGATCTGATCGACAGTAATGGTTACGTGGATGAGCAAGTACTAGAAAAATTGAAGCTGAACATCCGCAGCCTGCTTGAAGGTGATGCAGGCAAAGACAAGGATCTGCTGGATCTCTGTCTGGATGTCATCTATCATCCCAACATGAAGGCATACGGGCTGCAGCAACTGGTTCTGCTCTATATCAATTGGAAGAATCAGGGCAATGAGAACCTTGGTATGACAACACGGGCCTTCCAGGGGACACCATTTAATTGATGAGAGAATACAGACTGACAGATTTCCTGCCGACTACCAAAAAGGAACTGGATCTCCGAGGATGGGATGAGGTTGACGTCATCCTGTTCTCGGGAGATGCCTATGTAGACCACCCCTCGTTTGGTGCGGCCGTCATCGGTCGTACACTTGAGGCTGCCGGGTATCGAGTGGCCATCGTACCACAGCCAGACTGGCATGGCGACTTCAGGGATTTCAAGAAGCTAGGCCGTCCACGACTGTTCTTCGGGATAGCACCAGGATGCATGGACTCGATGGTGAACAAATATACCGCCAATCGTCGTCTGCGCTCTGAAGATGCCTACAGTCCTGACGGAAGGCACGACATGCGACCAGAACATCCGACGATAGTCTATACGAAGATCCTGAAGCAACTGTTTCCCGATGTTCCTGTAGTTCTTGGTGGCATTGAGGCTTCGTTGAGGCGACTAACTCACTATGACTACTGGCAGGACAGTCTGAAGAAATGTATCCTTTGTGATTCCGGCGCCGATCTGCTCATCTACGGTATGGGCGAGAAACCTATTGTGGAACTGGCCCGGCAACTGGCAGAGGGCATTGCCATCCGTGATATCCGCAGCATCCCTCAGACCGTTTACCTCTCCCGAAGAGAAGACATCCCCGACGGCATCCGTGAAACAGACATCGTGCTTCATTCCCATGAAGAATGTCTGAAAGACAAACGGTCGCAGGCCGAGAACTTCCGGCATATCGAGGAACAGTCGAATATGATGCATGCCCAGCGGTTGCTGCAAGGCGTGGATGGACAATTCGTGGTGGTAAACCCACCCTATCCTCCGATGACAACCGCCGAGCTGGATGCTTCTTATGATCTGCCTTATACCCGCCAGCCCCATCCTAAATATAAAGGAAAGCGTATCCCGGCCTATGACATGATCAAGTTTAGTGTCAATATCCATCGCGGGTGTTTCGGCGGCTGTGCTTTCTGTACGATTTCAGCCCATCAGGGGAAGTTTATCTCTTGCCGTTCTAAAGAGAGTATCATTAAAGAGGTGAAGCAGGTGATGGAAATGCCCGACTTCAAAGGGTATCTCTCTGACCTCGGCGGTCCTTCGGCCAATATGTATGGCATGCATGGACGTAATCTCAAAGCCTGTGAGAAGTGCCGCCGGCCCAGTTGCATTCATCCGCAGATATGTCCTAACCTCGACACGAATCACAGCAAACTGCTCGATGTGTATCATGCAGTAGACAGTCTGCCAGGCATCAAGCGCAGTTTCATCGGCAGCGGTGTCCGTTATGACCTGCTGATCTATCGCAGCAAGGATGAAGCGGCGAATCAGGCAGCCCAGCAATATACGAGGGAACTGATCTGTCGTCATGTCAGCGGACGACTGAAAGTGGCGCCGGAACATACCAGCGAAAGGGTGTTATACCTGATGCGTAAGCCTTCCTTCGAGCAATTCTACGAATTCAAACGCCAGTTTGACCGCATTAACCGCGAAGAGAATCTGCGCGAACAGATTATCCCCTATTTCATCAGCAGTCATCCTGGATGCCGTGAAGAGGATATGGCAGAGCTGGCTGTCATCACCAAACATCTGGATTTCCATCTGGAACAGGTACAGGACTTTACGCCGACACCGATGACGAATGCCACCGAGACGTGGTATACTGGCTATGATCCATACACGCTGGAAAAAGTATTCAGTGCCAAGAGCCCTAAGGAGAAATTAGCCCAAAGGCAGTACTTCTTCTGGTATAAGCCAGAGGAGCGTCGTGGGATAGAACAGAGTCTGCGCCGTATCGGGCGTCCTGACCTTATTAATAAATTATATGAAGATAATAGAACAAAGTATCATTCCGAAGAGCCCCGCAAAGAAAAGCGAAGACGGCCTGGTCATCACAAATGACTTTATCTCCGTTATCGACGGCAGCACTTCCAAGACACTTCGAAAATACATCCCCTGGATCAGCAACGGCCGCTATGCGATGCTGCTGATTAGCAGATATATACGTCGTATGCCGGCAGATACCAGTTGCCATCAGTTCTGTGTGGGGGTTACGAAGATGATACGGAAGCACTATCGCTTTCGTTTTCCTGTCAGTCGCATGGCCTCGCATCCTGAGGAACGGCTTTGTGCTTCGGTTATCCTCTATAGCAGACTGCGGCGCGAAGTGTGGCTGGTGGGTGATTGCCAGTGTCTCATCGGCGGCGAATACTTCGATAATCCCAAGCCTTACGAAGCACAGCTGGCAGAATTGAGAGGTCAGCGCGTCAGAGAACTGTTGGCTCAGGGTGTCGCAGAGCATTCGCTTCTGGAAGCCCATGATCCTGCCAGAGAAGTCATGATACCGACGATGCTTCAGGTGATGCAGAATCAGAACAAGACCTATGCCGTCGTCGACGGATTCCCCATACCCGAAGACAAGGTACCTGTCATCACCATCGGTTTCCAGCCAAATGAAATCGTTTTTGCGTCAGATGGGTATCCATTTTTATGCAACACCTTGGCAGAAAGTGAACAGAAACTCGATGAACAGCGTCGCAATGATCCGCTCAACATCCACACATTCAAGGCCACAAAAGCGTTTGTCGAGGGCAATAACTCCTTCGATGACCGTACTTACGTAAGATTTACCGTCTGAAATTTGTATAATTCCAAAAAAATACCTACCTTTGCAGCCGATTTCCTAGAAATCACAAAAAGGTCGGTTCCGTAGCTCAGCTGGATAGAGCAACTGCCTTCTAAGCAGTAGGCCTCGGGTTCGAATCCCGACGGAATCACGAAAGAGGGATACTCGTCATGAGCATCCCTCTTTTGTATTCTACTTGTTTAACTTGAAACCTCTGAAGGTATGGGGAGGAATCGTTATGGTGACAGCGTTGGTCTCAAATGACTCGCGGCCGTTAATCTTCTGGCTTTGCTTTCGCTCGCCTTTAAGGACTTCGCCAGACTGCAGGTCTACCAGACCATTCATGCTGCGGGTTACCAAAGTGACTGTTACCAGTTCATGATGGAATGAATGAACGACGAAAGTACCGTTGTCATACGTCAGCAAGGCAACCTGAGAGGGTCCTTCAATAAACACATCTGCCGTTCTCGATATGACGGCACGAAGGCGGTTCAGGGCATTTGACGGCAGAGCATATAGATGACTGAAGTTATCGGGGATGACCCATACATAAATATTGCCTTCGGAATAGACACTATGCTGAAGCAACGGCCAGCCATTGCCATAAGACAAGGTGGTGATGTCCTCCCAAGAGTCGTTTGTGAAATAGGTAAAAACGGGTATCTTGACAGGTACGGCTGTCTTTCCGATATTCATACCGCGACCGTAGCCACCGCTTACGATAACTGTGTCAATATCGGCCTTCCTGTCTGTGGCAACCATCTCAAAGATGTCTTTAATGCCTTTATCCTGCATGGCCCGATAGAAGCCGGAAGTAACGACCACATCGCCCCCTTTCTTCATCAACGCCTTCATCTTCGACAAGATCTGCGGGTCGTCTTTGGCACATTCCGTCAGAATAACCAGTTGTTCGTCCTCTGGAAACTCCGGCACGATCTCAACAGGGATGCCAATCATTCCCATATAATTATGCAAGAAGTCATCACCCGAGGAATTGAAGGGTTTGTAGGCCTTGATTCCTTTGGGAGTACCTAATTTGCTGAGCAGAGGATCAATTTTCTCATAGGCATAATCTGCAATCCTACCCCAAGTAGGCTGTGTAATACCCCGCTGAGAGGAACCGTTTTTCAGATCTTTGATGTCCAAAGCAGGTGAATCGTTGTCCCAACGACGTGGCATCTCCTTAAACTGGAACATCATCGAAGAGAAATTGAACAGCGTGATTTCGGGAACCTTGGCAAGCAATGTCAGCCAGAGCTGTTCGGCGAAGATGTCGGGATACCAGGCACCGCCCATATCGACCCATCCGCCGAAATTATGTTGCGGTCGGATATTCTCGAAATAGCGGATGATACCGAAACTCTCATAAGCCTGCAGATGCTGCTCACTCTCAGGATTACGGGTTTCAGTCCCTGTATAGACACCATCGAAGGTATAGGGGCCACGTTTCAGGTCGAAACCTAATCCATGGAAATGATCATACCAGTTGGGGTATTTGATAATCACCTTACATTTCGGATTTACTCGATGTGCAGGTTCTACAATATACTCCTTTCCTACCTTATCCAACAGATCCATCCTGAAATCGCCCCAAGAACGATTACCCTTGGCCTCAATGCAGAGATCGCACTTGCAGTTTGTGAAATAATAGTCGTCAAGTACGATTTCATCGAAGTAACGGGCTGTCAGTTCTGCGATATCCTTGATCATCTTCAGATGCTCAGGATTGCTGTAACAAAAACTTTCCCAACGCTGGCGCTTGCTGCCGGAGAAGTTGTAGGTGATGCCTCCTGACACCTCAACGCCTTTCGACTTGAAGAACTTGATGGCCTCTTGCATGGCCTTGTCATCGACAAACACATTGTCGCGGAAGGTTTCCAGATAGACCTTGTCTAGTCGCAGATTCTTGGAATAGTCCGGCCAAAGTGCTTCCCAGGCCTTTGCGGTTCCAATTCGGTTCACATCCTGAACAATGACATACGCTGTCGTCTTGAAGTTCTTGTAATGCCCTGCCCAGCTATTTACGCCAAGACATAGCAAAACCGCTAATAGTAATACCTTTTTCATCATAATACGCAGAATTTTAGTTGTCTGATTAGTTATTCTGTAAGAATTATCCGTCCTTAAGCCTACGAGCCACATGATTTTATCGTCACTATCCGTAAGAACCAATTGGCGCCGTTTGTCAGGAAGCGGCATCTTGATATCTGTGAGATAATCGCTGACAAGACGGTGGCCTTCCATGCCGAAAGGCGTGAAGATATCTCCTTTCTGAACAGGACGGATGGCTAACGGATATTTAACCTTTGCTGCATCTAATGTTATACAATCATCTGATTTTGAAATTGTTAAATCGTCTGTATGTTCAACTTTGAAAAGGAGATTATCATCGTATCGGTAGTTACCGTCTTCCGGGATTTTCATCGATTTCATCGGTAACTGAGAAGGGGCCAAAATGAGGGAATCGCGATCGATGAATAAGGAATGGGTAGCGGTCATAAACTCCTTACCCGATGCTCCATTCAGATGAGACAGTATCTGTTCTATCTGTGCTGCGTTGAATCCAAAAGGCACCAGCCATTCGTGAAGCAAGCACTCTGGAGACGGTTGGCTTAGTAGCGCAGAAACAAGAACCTTCTGTGGGAACTTGTCAGGAAAACCCTGAATAAGATCCTGTCGCTGTTTGTCCATCGAATGAGCATATACTTTCTCGGCTTCCCGAAGAAATGCTGTGGTTTTATCGATATTTTCCGCCGCTTTGGGATTGATCTCTTTCAACAGAGGAAGAACGTTCAGGCGGATTTTATTGCGCACGACATCATCCACAAGATTGGTAGAATCAGTCACATAGTCCTGACCGATGGAATGGAGATAATGCTCAACCTCCTCCCTGCTCAAACAGAGTAACGGACGGACAACGGACCCATTCTTTGGTCGGATACCCGTCAGACCATGAATGCCGCTCCCTCTGAGAAGGTTCATCAGAAAGGTCTCGACTGCATCATCCCGATGATGAGCGACACAGACCCCAGAGGCACCGATATCCTCACAAAGTTGGTTAAAGTATCGATAGCGCAACTCACGGGCTACCATTTCAATACTTACTTGATGCAATAATGCGTATTCTGTTGTATCAAAGTGAATTAAGTGAAGTTGTATCTGCAATTTCGAACACAAAGATTTGACGAAATCCTCGTCACGGTTACTCTCCTCACCCCGGAGATGAAAATTACAATGAGCCGCTTCTATCCGATAGCCTAAATGCCGTAAGATTCGCAACAGTGCTACGCTGTCAGCACCGCCGCTGAGTGCCACGATGTACAGACCGTCGGAAGAAAGTAATCCTTCTCGGTCGATGAAATCGCGTACCTTATTCAACATACAGGACTAGTCCTTTCAGATATTCACCTTCTGGATGATAGATGTTAATCGGGTGGTCAGCAGGCTGATGGAGCTGGTGGAGGATTCGTACCTTGCGGCCAGCCTGTGCCGCTGCTGTGAAGACGGCATTACGGAAATGATCCTTGGTAACCACCTGCGAGCAACTGAAAGTAAACAGGATACCGCCTGGTTCTATCTTCTGTAATGCCTTGTTATTCAGACGGGTATAGCCTTTCAGGGCATTATGCAAAGCCCCACGATGCTTGGCAAAAGCAGGCGGATCAAGGATAATAAGGTTATACTGGTCGCCTGCCTGTTCCAGATATTTGAAAGCATCCTCGCAGAATGCCTGATGACGCTTATCTCCAGGGAAATTAAGCTCGACGTTACGGTTGGTCAGTTCGATGGCTTTAGCACTACTGTCAACGGAATGGACCAGTTCTGCCCCACCTCGCATGGCATAGAATGAGAAACCGCCGGTATAGCAGAACATATTGAGGACACGTTTGCCTTTGGCAAACTTCTCCAGCAGTGAACGGTTTTCACGCTGATCCACGAAGAAACCGGTCTTCTGGCCACGAAGCCAGTCAACATAGAACTTCAGGCCATTCTCAAACGCGATGTTTTCTTCACTTCCACCATAGAGGAAACCATTCTGCATGTTATCCATGAAAGGAAGCGTGGTTTCGCTCTTATAATAGACATTCTCCAGACGAGTGCCCATCACATTGACCAATTGTTCGGCAATCTCCTTCCGGCAGAGATGCATGCCGATGCTATGAGCCTGCATGACTGCCGTCTTGCCATAGACGTCGATCACCAATCCTGGCAATAGGTCGCCTTCACCATGGACAAGGCGGTAAGTATTGTTGTCTGGATTATCGGCAATCCCGATGGACTGGCGCATTTTCAGGGCAGAGGCCAACCGTGAGGCCCAGAAATCAGCATCAACAGGTACGTCGCGGAAAGACAAGACCCTGACAGCGATAGAACCCGCCTGATAATGTCCTACAGCGATGAAATCGCCATGAACGTTAAGCACACGGACAATCTCACCTTCCGCTATACCGTCATCAATATGCTGGATAGCACCGGAAAACACCCATGGATGAAAGCGCAACAGGCTTTCCTCCTTACCTCGTTTCAGATATATCTGTTTCATCATTTTCAGATTTGACTTCGGGATCATTTACTACCAACTCGTAATCTCCCGTAGATTGCAAGCGCTTGATTTCCTCATAGATACGGACACAAGCCCAGGCATCTATGGCGGCATAGGACTTCTGACTGTCTTTCAGGATATCACGTTCCCAGTTGGATAAACGGTCAGCCTTGCTGATACGTTCACCAAACAGATTCGCATAAATCTTCACAAGACTCTGATCCTCAATGCCGATCTCCCTGACAACCGTCTGCAAATCGACAAATGTACCTGCCTCGAAATGCCCCAATTCATGGAGAGACAGCAGGTCATTATTCCATGCCAGACCTACTTTTGTGACGGTTTTATCGGATAATAACCTCGCGACAGCCGGACACATCCCGATATGATTCAGCCTGAACAAGAAGCATTTTGAATTTGTCGCCACCTGAAGGAGCGCACACTTGTAATGCTTTCCTTTCTCGAAAGAAGGACGTGTTTCAGTGTCGAGTCCGAGAATGGGCTGCGACAAAAGATAATCAACAGCTTTCTCAGCCTCTGAAGGCGAGTAAATCACAAAAATCTTTCCTGGGAAAAAAACCTTCTTCAGAAGACCTACAGACGCCTTATCAATCCTATTATATATTAACTTTTTCATTTCTTGGTGCAAAATTACAAAAAAAATGCGATTTTATGGTGAAATCTGACTTTTTTCGACTACTTTTGCATCAAATTTATGAAAACGGACAGAATATGGTAAAGAAAAAGAAAGATAAGAAGACTAACAGCGGTACCAGTTTCTCTGGTGTACTTGGTGTTGGCAAGATATTCCATAATGAAAAACTGAATTTCATTTTGGGCATCCTTTTAGTATGTATTGCGATCTATATGACGCTTGCATTCATATCCTACTTCACCACTGGGGCTGCCGATCAGAGTCTGATTGAAGACCCAAAAGAAGGAGAAATCATGAATGAGAACCGTGAATTCATCAATACTTGTGGCAGTATCGGTGCTTATACCTCATGGTATTTCATCAAGCGATGCTTCGGACTGCCAGCATTCCTGATTCCTTTCTTCATCCTCTTGCTGGGTATCCATCTTATCCGGGCTTATCGGGTAAACCTGCTGAAATGGTTCATGTCGCTGATGATCCTGATGATCTGGGCATCCATTACATTTGCCAAGTTCTTGGCTCCATTGTTCGAAGATGCATGCTTCAGCCCAGGTGGTGATCATGGCAATTATGTATGTCAGTATATCGAGAATTTTGTCGGTGCACCCGGTCTTACAGCCTTTTTGGGATTGACGGCTATTGCCTTCCTAACCTATATCAGCGCCGAGACCATCTTTATCATCCGTAAGCTGCTGAATCCAAGCAAGTTCCTTGACAAAGTCAAGTTTAAGATTACGAACAACGACCCCGAAGAGCACGTTGAATCGTATGAGAATCAACTGGAAACCGAGGATGATCCTGAGGTGTTTGACGATCCTGCCCCTCAGACCGTTGAATTCAAGGGAAACAATCAGGCAGTTATTGTCGATGAGGTATTCCAGCAAGAAGAGGCACCGAAGCATTCACCAAAACAAAATGAAGAAGTTGGCATGGAGATTGAAGTCGCCAAGGTGGAAGACAAGGCTGACACGAAGACTGTCGCTCCTTCACTTGAGGATATGGAACCCTATGATCCAAAGCGCGACCTCGAGAACTATCGTTACCCGACACTTGACTTGCTGAAGAAATACGATAACGACGGCAAACCTTATATTGATATGGCTGAGCAGACGGCCAATAAGAACCGCATCGTCGAGGTTCTGCGCACTTTTGGCGTTGAAATCAGCAGTATCAAGGCCACAGTCGGCCCGACCATCACGCTCTATGAGATTACGCTAGCCCCTGGCGTCCGTATCTCCAAGGTCCGTTCCCTCGAAGATGATATCGCCCTGAGCCTCTCGGCCCTAGGCATCCGTATTATCGCCCCGATTCCCGGCAAAGGCACCATCGGTATTGAAGTACCTAACGCCAAGCCCTCTATTGTGTCGATGGAATCGATACTTAACTCCAAGAAGTTCCAGGAGTCTCAGATGGAACTCCCCTGCGCTATTGGTAAGACGATTACCAACGAGGTGTTCATGTTTGACTTGGCCAAAGCGCCTCACCTCCTCGTGGCTGGTGCCACTGGTCAGGGTAAGTCTGTCGGACTCAACGCCATCGTTACCTCTTTATTATATAAGAAGCACCCCGCCGAACTGAAGATTGTGCTCGTCGATCCGAAGAAGGTAGAGTTCTCTATCTATAACCCGCTGATCAACCACTTTCTGGCAAAGGTGCCCGACGAGGATGCCGATCCCATTATCACAGATGTAACCAAGGTTGTACGTACCCTGAACTCACTCTGTAAGTTGATGGATACGCGTTACGACCTGCTCAAGGAGGTTGGTGCCCGTAACATCAAGGAATACAACAAGAAATTCATCGACCGTAAGATTCCTCCCCGTGGAGGTCATGGTTACATGCCTTACATTGTCGTAATCATCGATGAGTTCGGTGATTTGATCATGACCGCCGGAAAGGAGATAGAACTTCCTATTGCCCGTATCGCCCAGTTGGCACGTGCCGTTGGTATCCACATGGTGATTGCCACCCAGCGTCCTACGACGACGATTATCACGGGTAATATCAAGGCCAACTTCCCTGCCCGTATCGCCTTTAAGGTTTCTGCAGGTATTGACTCTAAGACCATTCTGGACCGTACTGGTGCCCAGCAATTGATAGGTAAAGGTGATATGCTGTATCTTGGTGGTGCAGAGCCCATTCGTGTACAGTGTGCCTTCGTGGATACGCCAGAAGTTGAAAGAATCAACGAATTCATCGCCAACCAACAGAGCTACAACATGCCGTTTGAGTTGCCGGAGCCTGATACCCCAGATGCAGACTTAGGTGATGGTGGCAGTGCTGACGTGGATATGCAGCACTTGGATCCGCTATTTGAGGATGCAGCCCGTCTGATTGTTCTGAATCAAAGTGGATCCACTTCGCTCATTCAGCGTAAGTTTGCCATTGGCTACAACCGTGCAGGCCGACTGATGGATCAGTTGGAGAAAGCCGGAGTCGTTGGAGCCGCTATGGGTTCCAAGCCTCGTGAGGTGATGATTCAGGATGAAACGAGTTTGAACAACCTTTTAAGTAGTTTTAGATAATGAAAAAGATTTGTTTTCTGATAGCAGCGACACTCATCAGTGCCGCCACTTTTGCGCAGACCGCCAAGAGCGTACTTGACAAGGCGGCAGCCAACATCACGGTGAAATCGGGTGTTCAGGCCAAATTCAAGATGACTGGCAGCATGGGTAACACCAGCGGTACCATTGCCATTAAGGGCAGAAAGTTCCATGCCACTACCCCTCAGGCTATCGTGTGGTTTGACGGTAAGACGCAGTGGACCTATATGAAGAATAACGACGAGGTGAACGTCACAACTCCCACCGAGTCTCAGCTGCAGGCGATTAATCCCTACAACTTCATCAACCTCTATAAGAACGGGTATGACGCTACGCTGAATAGTTCTGGCAAGGATTATGTGGTTCATCTCACCGCATCTACGAAAGACAAGAAGATCCGTGAGCTGTTCATTACTATCAATAAGAGTTCTAACACTCCGACTCAGGTAAAACTGCTTCAAGGAACAAAATGGACCATCTTTGATATCTCGGACCTCAAGAAACAGAGTGTCCCCGATAGTCAGTTCCGTTTTAACGCAAAAGATTTCCCCCAGGCAGAGATAATAGACTTGAGATAAATAGGCTGGAATGAATAGATACAAACTATACAGACTTCTTCGAAAGAATACGAATCTGAGCTACAAGCGCAGTCCGGTATTCGAGCAAAACAAATGGGCAAAAGCCCTCATGGGTATTGGCGGAGCCTTCTTCGGTCTATACCTTATTCTTTATGGTATTCTGATAGCGATGTCTGCCGATGGAGAGGCTGGCATGATGATCTCTCTGATGCCTATCATCCTGATGATCGATTTCTATTTGCGCTTTATCTTCCAGACCACGCCTGGAATGATGGTCAAGCCATACATCTTACAGCCGATTTCCCGCTTTACCGCCATAGAGTGTTTCCTCGTATCCTCCCATCTTAGCGGCTACAACTTCCTCTGGCTGATGATGTTTCTCCCCTATTCCTTCATCATCCTGATAGCCGGCGCTGGTTTCTGGCCTGTAACCTTAGAGCTTCTGGCCTCTGTCATGCTCATCATGCTTAACAGCCAGATATATCTCTTCTTCCGAACGCTTATCAACAGGAAGGTGGTGTGGATCATACCTGCTGCCATCTTCTATTTGCTGCCTTTCACACCATTACTCCTTAACTTCAAGGCAAGTGTCTTTGCCAAGATGCTGGACACTTATGCCGACTTTGGAAGAGCATGGTATCTGGTTCCCGTCATCCTGATGGCGCTGATAGTTGTATTCTTCATCAACCGTCATCTCCAGTTCAAGTATGTCTACGAGGAGATTTCCAAGAAGAACGAAAAGGCATTGAAGCATATCTCTACTTTCTCCTTCCTTAATCGTTTTGGTCTGGTCGGAGAATACCTGAAGATTGAGATGAAGTCGAACATGCGCAACAAAGTGATGAAAAGCCGTTGTATCATGAGCATTACGATCATTATCCTCTTTTCTTCGCTGATTGCCTATACCAACATCTACGACAGTATCTTCATGACCAATTTCTGGTGTCTGTATTGTTTCGCCATCTTCAGCGTCACATCCCTTGTGAAGATTATGGGTCAGGAAGGTAACTACATTGATATGCTGATGATGCACAAAGAGAATATCATCGCTTTGCTGGAGGCTAAGTTCTGGTTCTATTCGGCCGCACTACTGATTCCCTTCCTCGTGATGCTTCCTGCTGTGTTCAATGGCAAGTTCACTTTCCTCATGCTGATTGCCTATATGTTCCTGACAGCCGGACTGCTCCATTTCATTATCTTCCAGTTGGCGGTCTACAACAAGCAGACGCTTCCGCTCCAACAGAAGGTAACAGGAAAGGGAAACATTGAAAACGGCATGCAGATTGTCATAGAAATGATTGCGCTTAGCGGTCCTGGCATTATCGCCGCCATAGGGTTTGTACTGGTGGGCGAGACAGGTACTTTTATCTTCATGGCTGTTCTCGGACTTGGTTTCATGGTTACCCACCCACTGTGGATTCGGCATATCTATAATCGGATGATGAAACGCCGCTACGAGAACCTGGAAGGGTTCCATACCACACGTGAATAACTTTTTTACAAAGAAATTCTGCAAAAAGTTTGGTGGTATCAAAAAAAGTGTGTACCTTTGCACCCGCAAAACGAAAGGATGCACCCGTAGCTCAGTTGGTAGAGCACCTGACTCTTAATCAGGGTGTCCAGGGTTCGAACCCCTGCGGGTGTACTAAGAGGAGGAAAGTGACCTCCTTTATTTTTGAAATGATGATGCACCCGTAGCTCAGTTGGTAGAGCACCTGACTCTTAATCAGGGTGTCCAGG
>OCTX012086306.1_pt1 | contig 23429 bp, 52 predicted proteins | sample 1539691 | NCBI WGS metagenome assembly OCTX01 (sample SAMN02144231, study PRJEB22623) | gut metagenome | biome: sheep rumen | host: Ovis aries | place: New Zealand
GACGTCTTGGATTCCAGCCAGTGTCTCTTCGGCGGCTTCCTTTGCGGCCTTCTGGGCAAGCTGGACCTCGGGCTTGGCGTACTCTTCTGGGTACTGTCTCTCTAGCATCCATGCCGCCGCCTGCCATGCGCCCCCGTCTGCCGCCCTGATGATGCGCTGTCTCAGCGCGGTCTTGAACTCGGCCTCGGCACCTTTTAGGGCCTTTCCAAACTCCACTTCGGCATCGTTCTTCGGAGTGTTCATCCACTTGTAGAACGTCGACTCGCCGATGCACAGCTGGGCGATTATGTCCTTGTTCGACATTCCTTGCTTCTTGAGCCGCACGGCCTCTGCCGTCAGCTCACTGTTGCATCTTGGCTTCGACATTCCTGATTCCCTACCCCTCTGCGGCAAAGTCTATATCGAAAAGCGAAGGCTGCTTCATGGCTAGGGCCATTTCCTCGTCCGAAAAGAAGTCTGCCTTCGTCTTTCCCATGCGCTTCCCCTTGATTGTGTGGACGTCGTACACGTACTCTGGTATCTCGGCCTTGGTCCTTCGGACCTCATCAAAGTAGGCCTCAATCTCTTCGTCGGTCAAGCCCCACTTTCGGTCGTGCACGTAGTTCGATAGTAGGTCGGCGTCCCTGTTGTGCTTGCACTGGGATAGGAGAATCACTGCCTTCGATATGAAGACCCTTCCTCCCATCCTGTCCCCCGACTTTCCCTCGTTCACCATCTTGAACGCTTGGTACAGCGACCAGATTTCCTGAGTCACCACCCCGTAGCAGTCCTCGGCGCTGATTGTCAGAAGCCTCTTCCAGCAGTACTTCGAGTATCGGGGGAAGAGTTCCAGCGCCATGTAGCCTGCGAGCTTCAAGTCTCCCCTCCTTATCGATTTCTGCAGTGCGCTTGAGACCTCGTAGAAGTCGTAGCCGTTCTGGGTCACTAGGTTCATCATACTCCCATCTATCGGGTTGTCCGTAGGATTAGTATAGCATATCAGTCCGCCTTCTGGTACGTGGATTTGCGAATGTCGTTCGATTTGATGACGGCCTTGAGGAAGTCCGAGTCGAACTGGTGGGCGATTGCGGGCACGTCCTTGTCGAGGCAATGGGACTGGTACCACGGGTGGTTATCGTAGACGAACGTGTGCGCGGGGTTGACCCGTGGGTCCAGATTGAAGTTTTCGCGCACGGTGTCGTAGTCGATTCCAGCGGAGTTGCACATCTGCCAGAACTCCTGACAGAAGGATACCTTCGTGGCGAGCCAAGCGTTCTCCATGAACTTGGTCATTTCCGCTTCCTTGGCCGTGCACTTGTGGAACGTGTGCCGTGCGTCGTAGACGTCCTGCAGGAGCTGCTGCACCATGTGGCAGGTTTCGCTGTCCCCGCCGAGCACGGTGAAGTCGAACGCGAAGTTGTTGCAGTGCTGCGTGCCGCCGTAGTACTCTGGGCTGAACACCACTCGCCTGCCCGACTGTGCGAGCCTGTCTGTGGTTCCCACTGGCACCGTCGATTTGATTACGTACACGTCGCAGTCGTTCTCTTCGATGGCGTTGAAGACTTCCGTGACGTCGAGCTTGTTGGCGATGAGCGGCGTGTCAACGCACACGAACCCGAACTCGTGGTGGTCGTGGTGCTTCCTGATTCCCTTGTACTTGTCGCAGACGTCTGGATTCAGCGCGGCCAGCTCGGCTTCCAGGTTGGTGCCCACGACTCCGTGGCCGATGATGAGAACCCTGCTGTCAGTCATAGTTTACCTTCTGCCTTCTCTTGACCTTAATCGATATTGACTTCTTGTTGCTGTGATTGTCCGATATCTTCAGGTAGTCGCCCCAGCGGCTCTTCAGATACTCAAGCTCCCGCTCGTCCGACTCCTTGGTGCGAGTCTCTGACGAGCCGCCCTTGTTGGAGTCCCTTACCTGTGCGAACCAGTAGCGCGTGTCGTTCCAGATGATTCTGTCCACGAGCAGGCATTGCATCGCGTAGTCGATATCAACCCTGTTGTGCCCCTCCGCGAACCAGAACCTTCGGTCAATCACCCCAACGACCCCTCCGACCCAGCCAGTCAGCGAGAACGGTTCGTAGCCCTTGTACTGCCGTATGTCCTTCTGGAAGAATCCGAAGAAGTGAACGCCAGCATCCATCGCCATGATTGCGGTGTTCACTATGACGGCCATAATCTCTTCGGGGTCTTCGATTCTGCGGGTCTTCGCACCAGTCACGCAGTAGAGCATCGTCAGGTCATCGTCCATCATGACGATAGTGCGCTCGTCAAACATCCTCAGCACGGCGTTTCGCGTGGTGCCGAGGGTTATCGTGTCATCGCTGACGGTCACAATGTCGTGGTCGGTGGCCTGCTCGTACAGCTCCCTCTGCGACTCAGGAACGACTATCTCCACCCAGCTCGGGGTCATCTTGTCCGTCGTTATCGTGTCGCTCCTGCCTCGGCTCAGAATCACTACCCTGATGCCCAAGCTTCTCAATGAGTCTCTGTCCATCGATGACCCTTCCGAGGCCTACCTTCTTCGTGCCGTTGTATCCGTAGTCCAGCCTCTTGACGTCGAACTTGTTGATCACGTTCACCCAGTCAAGCTCGTTGCTGAAGACAAACACGAGGTAGTCGTGATGCTCGAACGCCTTGATATCCATGTCCGCGAGAGGGTAGTCCCTGCCTGCCGACTTCGCGGCCTTGTCTTCGTCGGATTCCGTCTCAAACCCGAACTCGCTCATGTCCATGGATATGTTCATAAGCTCAAGCGCGAGCACTGGTCCGTCAAAGTCGGTGTTCATGGTCAGCTTGTTGTGCACGAGCGTGTACGCCCGTCGCTGCTCGTCGGTCAGGTGGTCAAGGAAGATGACGGGTGCCTCTTCGTACCCCAGCTTCTCAAGCGCCATCAGGCGTCCGTGTCCCTCGACAACCTCAAGCTGCCCACGCTGGTTGTGCCATACGGCTATCGGGTCGCAGTTGCCGAACTTCTCAATCGATGAGACGAGCTGGTCAACCTGCCACTCTGGGTGCTCCTTGGCATTCCCAGCATATGGGACGATTTCGCTCAGGCTCACCATGTGGGTCTGTAGGTCGGTACTAACCATCTGACCTCCCTAGGTCATCCCGCATCAGGCCCTTGATGTAGCCAGACTTGTTGGGCACGGTGCTCAGCTTCTCGACCAGCTCAGGCTCACGCTCTGGGTTGAATCGCAGGAGCACCTGAACGACCTTGGCGGCGTATCTGCGATTGGCCTCACGCTGTCGCTCAGCCCTCTCCTTCTCGCTCAGCATTCACTCTCCTTGCTTTCTGTGTGTGAGCGCTAGTATACCATATTTCAATCTGCTATACGTCTGACTTCTTGGCGCGGGCAAACGGGCAGAAATCCGACACAGGGCAATAGCTGTCGCACTTGGTGTCCTCGCCTATGCGGTGCCGGATGTGTGTATCACTGAATAAACTCAAAGCCGTAGCCTCCTGTATGCGCAAGTTGCCCATGGCAACACTTCGATATGTTACTGATTTGTGCGTTGCTGGCTTCTGCTGCTTTTGTCAGGCTTGCAAACTCAACCCCATCTGAGCGTCTTACCTTTTTGTGATTGCTTCTTCTGTTCTCTGCCTTAATGAGGCCCGTTCTGATAGCATGACGAATATTGTGTCCGTGTGTGCACCATTCAAGATTCTCGACTCTGTTGTTCTCCTTGTTGCCGTCAATATGATTCACTTCTGGGAGTCCGTCTGGATTATCGAGGAACGCAACTGCTACAAGCCTGTGGACCTTGATTGTCTTCTCTTTGCATCCTTTAATAAGTTGAACGCCATAGTACCCGTCACGAGACTTTACTTGTCTCCTTATGCGTTCCTTGATGTGCATGTCTAGCGTCTTGCCGCCACGACGCATTTGTACAATTCTGTCTAGGCTCTTGACCCTTCCGTAATTGCTGACCTGATAAAACCCTTCGTATCCTTCGATATCCTTCCAGACTTCCATTTGCCCTCCGTTGGTATAAACTGGTTACTAACTACATGGTAACACAGTTTGTCCGTGTGGGCAAAATTGAGCGACTGGGCAATACATGAGGCACTTTGTATCTTCGCCTTTTCTATATTCGACGTGAAAGCCTTTTCCCTGCTTCTCTGATAGTTGTGCGGCAAGGCTGTTAGCCGCATCCTCGGAATCGAGAACTCTGGTGGCTCTTTTCGCGCCGAGCTTGACCACCGCCCACTTATCATCCTTGTGCCATCTCTGCTCTTGTGTGCATGGAATCAGCTTACTGTCGGGCCTCTTTTCCTGCTCTTGAACCTCCGTAAACCACCCTGCTATGAAGTTTTCTGCAAGCTCCATGTCATGATTGTTGAATCGCCACGCCACCTTTTGGACCTGATGTTGTGGGTAGTCGCTATCGAATCGGGCCTTCGACTTCACCCAATCCCTTAGAATCATGACTATCTCGCCGTTCCAAGCCTCGAACCCCATCTGCTGCAACATCCAACAATATAGAAGCACTTGCATCTTGTAATCATCGAATTCCTGCTTCTGCCACTTAATTGTCCCTGCGGTCTTGTAGTCGGTGACGATGCCCGTGCTATCATCGTACAGGTCGAAGATTCCAGAAAGCGAGTACCCGCTGAGGCTACCGTCAAGCTGGCAGTCAATCCAGTTCTCCTTCAGCTGGCTCTCGCTCTCATCGGCGCTTTGCAGTATCTCGTGCACGGCGCTTCCGAAGATGGCCCAAACCCTGTCGGCCACATCGTCGGTCAGCTCGTCGCTGTGGCGTCTCTTCAGGATGGCCTCGCACGTCCCGCCAAGAAGCTCGGTCACGCTGTAGCGGCCTTCGGTGTACTCGTGGTCATTGGTTGCCGCATCCACAAACGGCTGTGGCAGGTTGAGCTTGTTGGTCAGAATCATGATGCCTCCTTACATCGATGCCCATAGGGCACCAGCGAACAGAAACGCATAGAAGAGAATCGACACGATGACAAGCTGAACCCCAGTAATCAGGTACCCAAGGATGCGCTTCGGCCTCTCGGCCTCCCACTGCCTCTGCGCCTCCCTCCGAAGGTAGCGCTCATACCGCCTGCGGTGGACTTCTTCGTAAAGCTCGTTCATGTCACTCACCCCTCGTCTGATAGGCGAACTCTTCCAGAAAGAAGATTGCCTCGTAGGCGTCGTGCACTGGAAAGCTGTTGTCGGAGGTCTTGCCCTCCGCCTCCTGACGCTCAATCCATGCGTCTAGAATCCTTCTAGCCCTCAGCAGTGTGTCGCGCTCGCGTGCGCTCAGCTTGCCGTCCTTGGTTATGACCATACTCCCGTCTACTCGTAGGGGTCCGTTTCCCCTTCTCGCTAGGTATAGTATAGCTTATGGCTCGCGGTGACGTCAAGCGAGAAATCCAGCTAGTTTTCGGATTCGACAACCATGTCATCGAAGTCCATGGTTCGCTCACTCTAGTAGCAGTCAATCACGATGTACTCGTGCCATTACTCGTCCTTTCTGCTCGCAAGCTCAGAGACGTACTGCGCTATCAACTGTTCGCGTCGCGTTATCTCTTGGTCCAGTCCACTTCGATTCCCAGCTCGCGCATGCGGTCGCGGTACCTCCACTCATCGTACTCGTCACATTGGTCCTCGTACAGCTCCCTCACCAGCTCGCGCAGCTTGGCGTTCTCGTCTTGCTCGGTCATTATCTGTCGTTCAACGGACTCGTTGTAAGCATTCATAAGACGTTGGTACCAATAGTTCCACGTGTCATTCTCTCCACAATCGGACAGACCAGCGGCGTCGAGACATTCACGCAGCTCTTCCGAGAAGATGGTTATTTTCACCCGTCCACCTCGATTCCCAGCTCGCGCATGCGCTGCTCGACCCACACCGTCTCACCTGCGCAGTACGGCCCCCAGTCATGTCCTCTGACGAAGCAGCGGTGCATGTACTCGACCAGCTCCCGCAGCTTGGCGTTCTCGGATGACGTTAGTGACCTTCATCGTGCATCATCTGTGCTCGATGAGGCCCCATGTGCGCTTGCAGTCTTGCCAGACCTCGGCCTTTGCACCGCAGAACGGACAGGGCGATAGCTCGTCGCTCGTTCGTTCACTGTTTGAACGGCTGCACGAACCGAGCGTGGCAGCGATGGCCTGCTCGGGGTCAGTAATTCCAACAATCTTCACCGCCAGCATTGGCATGCCGTTTGATTGGAACCCATAAGCAACGCACTCTCGCCCATCAGGGCAGTTCCAGAACGTAAGTCCTTGTGCAACCCAATAGTCAATGCCAGCAGCATCGAGCGCCTTATGCAGTTCGGGCCTAAGAGTGTGCGGATAGCCGCTCTCCGCCCAGCGCTCGTCCAGCAGCGCCTGCGTGCGCTCGGTCGCGGTAGGTTCGAGTTCGGTGCCAGTAGGTCCTAGCTCGCTCATGCCTCGCTCCAATCGTACTGGTCGAACAGCTCCTTGCTGCCTAGGAAGGTCAGCCTGTGTGGCTGCACCTTCTGGCATTGGCCGTCCTGATGCTCCACGATGAAGTAGCCATCCTGTGTTGGCATGGGCCAGACAAACACAGGGACACGGGCAACCTCTACGTATTCGACTGCGTATGCGTCATAGAGGTCACCAATCGGCGCTCTGTCCTTGCGCTCCCTGATTGAGAGCATCGCCTGACGCCTTGGGAACTCGCACTTGAAGGTTGCCATTGCCATTACTCCACCGCCTTCAGCCCTTGCGCCCGCTCGTGCAACCTGTCGTACCTATTCCAGTAGCCCATGACCTCGGCCATGATTCCCCACACGTCGAGGGCTGCATCAAGCTCCTTGTCGTAGTCGCGCACAAGCTGCTTCAGGCGCATGACCTCGGCTCGTAGCTCTTGCTCGCGTTGTGCCTGAATCTGCTCCTCAACGGGTGTTGTCGATACTGCCATTACTGCTCCTTTGCATCATCTGTCAAGCATAGCTTCGCGGCGTACTCGGCGATGAGGGATTCTTCTTCATCGTCTGCGTCGCTGTCCCACGGCGTGTCCCCCCACTTCTTTAGCATCTCCCGCAGCAAGTCTTCGACGGTCGGCTTGTGGTGGTGGCGATAGTTCTTGGCAATCCCCATGCGGTAGTAGCTGTCGGACTCATAGCCTGCTAGGCATATGGAATCCTCGGAAACCGCCACCACAAGTCGCGGAGTGTCCCAGTCCACAACCTTGTCCCCCACGCGAATCGGCACGCCATCAGCGTCAACTGGAAGGACCATGCTGTTGTCGGCTAGGTCATTCAGCTCCCGTATGGCCTTCTCGTGCTCGGCGTCTATGCGGTCTGCGATGGCGTTCACTGCCTCGTATGAAGACCCACAGAACCCATATCCCCACTTCCTCAGCTCGTCAGTGATGCTCATTGCTGCTCCTTTCCGAACTTATCGATGTACTCATATGCCGTGCCGCTGAATATCGGCTCGCGCTCCATCGCCACGTCGTAGTCCTCATCCAAGCCGATGCTGTAGACGCTGATGATGACCGGAAGCCTGCCGTCGTGCTTGGCTCCCAAGCGGTGGTCTACCAAGCCCTCGACCACGTAGAGGTATTCGAGGTCTCCGTGCTGGCATCCCTTCGGCTCGAACTCGATGTCCAATGCATACGGACTTGTCGCGTAGAACCAACTCAGGAAACTTGCAAGCCAGCCACGCGGGTCTGGCATGGCTCTGTCTGCATTCTGGACTGCTCGCGCCATGTCCATGCCATGACCCTCGGGATAGCCGTCGCAGTGGCGGTAGAAACGCATCAATTCCTCCGTATCGGCCTGCTCTCCCCAATAGGTTGTCTGCCTGATGATTGTCGCGCTTCTCGTGCTCATTACCACTCCTCCTCGTCCCACTCGTCATCCTCGGTATCGTCCACGTCCTCGTACTTGTCGAAGTGGTCCCACATGTCCTCAGTCTGGTTGGTGCGGGTCTCGGGGTTGTCGGCGATGATGTCGAGAACGACCCAGCCAAGCTCGTCAAGGTGGGCCTCGTAGTCATCGTCGGACCAATTGCCCCACATGGGCTTGATGCAGTCAAAGACACCATCGTTGTCGTGGTCGTGCTTCAACAGGTAGCGACCAGCCGCGTTGCAAGTCTCGTTTCCGTAGCCGATGCCGAGCTTGTCACCGTCGTTGTAGTAGCGATAGGCGATTCGGTTGTAGGCCCTGACAATCTCGCCAGCCTCGGTCTCGGCCTTGCCGCAGCTCGGCACCAGCTCATCGAACAGCTCATCCATCTTCTTGCTCAGCTTGTCGTTCATGCCTACTCCCATCTACTCGGGGTTTCCCTTCTCGCTGAGTCTAGTATAGCAGATGGTAGGCCGACTACCTGCGAGAATCTTTGGAATTGTCCGTTAATGTTGCCTATCGGGCCAAATCGCATCAGAGGGCCTGAGAGGTACCTAGACAGGCCTGCGAGCCGACAGTTGAGTAGTAATCCTTACGGTTGGGCCTATCTCGCGTTTTGGATACTCACCCTTGCCAAGCTCGCATTTTATGCAAAAGCTGGCGTGTATCTACTTGTCCATCTTACCGTCCCGTGCTTCCGTAGCCATTCTCGCCACGCTCCCCTCCCTCGACTTGCTCGACCTCTTCAAACTCAGGGTAGTACACAGGCGTCACCACGAGCTGAGTAATCTTGTCACCGCGATTGAACGTGTACGGCTCGTCGCTCAGGTTGTGCAACCGCACCCGAATCTCTCCGCTGAAACCTTCGTCAATCAGACCCTCGCTGATGATATCGTGGTTGGTGTTCAACCCAGACTTCGAGCGAATGTCGCACTTGGTGTTCGACGGAATCTGGATGTGAACGCCAGTGTTGACGGTGTGGCTCGACCTCGCGGCAAGCACGAACGACACGGGCGTCCGAATGTCGGCACCAGCGTCGGTGTCGTGCGCACGCTCTGGCATGAACGCGCCTTCGTCAAGCTGTACCTTCACCTTGCGCAGGGCAAGCATCTTGAACACTCGGTTCACTGCTCCCAGTGCCGCCTCGTTGATTGCGGCAATCACGCTGTTGGGTGCCTTGTCGTAGTCGTACTCTCGCTCCATTACCATTCCCTTCTTTGCTTGTGTGCCGTGACCTTCTTGCAGGTCGGGCAATATAGGTGCTTCACGTGGTCATAAGGGCACCGCCATTTGCGATGCCCCCTGCCCCTACTCTTCCGCCCGCTCCAAGTCCTCGCGAATCAGCCTCTTGATGTACCCCTGCTTGCACGGTACCTCATCGAGGCGCGCGAGAACGTCCTTGTCGGTGCGGAGATTCAGCTTCAGGTGAACCTGCCGCGTGTTCGCCGCGTCGTACCTCTTCTGTGCCTTGATTTGGGCTTCCGTTGCCACTGGCGTCACCTCCTATATTTCGATTTCTTCGGACTCATGCCGCCCTGCATCCACTCTGCCTATTGCTGAGCGGACAGCGTTTTCGCTCCTGCCAGTGCTGTCTGCTATGTCTTCCGTGGTCTCTCCAGCCACGTTCAGGAGCCATGCAAGAATATCGTCGCTCCTGTATCTCTTGAGTGCAGCCCTTTCTGCCAGTGCTCCTGCGACACGTGGAACTGTTTTCCTCCCGAGCGCGATTGTCGCAACGTGGCCTCCATCCACGCAGAAGCTTATCCTTGCTGTAACCTTTCGAGGTTTCATGCCTGTCTCCCTAGTCGAGCCTGCTGCCGCATGTTGGGTCTATCAGGTCGGCGATGTTACGTATGTCGGCGCTGTCGAAAGCCACGACGGTCCCGTACACCTTGTACTCAAGCCCGAGAGCACGGGCCACGTGGCTCGCTTCGGTCGCGTCGTGTGCATCAGCCATCTGCCTCAGCCTTTCCGCCACCTCGCGGCGCTCGTCGCTAGTCATCGTCATCGCTGCCCACCTCTATCTTCTCGAGCTCGCGCGGGTCGAAGCCTCCACAGCTTGTGCGATAGCGCCTGTCTCCCACTGCGCCCATGTGCAGGTTCACGGACCAGATGCCACGGGTGAAGCATACCAGCGTCATGCCTGTGACCTCGCCCTGGGCGACTGGCTCCATGCCATTGAAGACTAAGACCTCGTCGCCGATATGCAGCGTCTGGCCCTTGCGGTCCTTGGGCAGCTCTACCGTTTCAGCGCTCGTCATTCCGTACCTCCTCCATCTTTTTTGCGAGATCGAGAAGGCAGTCCGTCACCGAGTAACAAAAGTCGCCAATCCCCACCACGGCAGCATAGGAAACGTCGTAAAGCGCCTGCCCCATTTCCCGTGCTGCCGTGTCGAACAGCGGCTCCTGCTTCGGCTCACGAATCCTTGCGTGCCTGTTCCTGTCCTTTGCCACTTATATCCCTCCTCTGCAACCTGTACCTTGACTCGAATCCCCTGCACGTAAGCGCACGCAGCACCGGGTGCAGCACGCCCATTCCTCCCCGCGCCTTGCATATCCACAGGTCAGGCAGGTCCGGCGTCATGGGCATCAGGCACTCGGAGTGCTTGCAGTCTTCGCACCTACGCATCGCTGCCGCTCCCTTCCAGCTCTCTGCCGCAGTTCGGGCAGCACCTGAATGCCGGCACCGGCTCGAAATCGCTGCCATCTCGCACCCAGAGCGTGCTGCCAAACCACGAGTCCCACATGCGGAAACGGGCCCCGCAATGCGGGCATTCTGCCCATGAATCCTCATCGAATTCGCGTAGGATTCCGCCATTCGGTTCCATTTCAGCGCTCGTCATGCTCTGCCTCCTCCACCGGCTCGTAGCCAAGCTCGCGGATGGCCTCGCCGCCTGTCATGTCCTTGTGCCACACGCAAATCTCCTCCCAGCTCGTGACCCTGTCGCTCGTCGTCAGGTCATACGGGAAGGCCATCGTCTCGCAGATGTGGGCGTTGAAGTCCACGTAGATAGCTTTATCGTCCTCGGTATACCAGAACTCGCTGGTGCCGTAGCCCGGGTTCACGTCACGGTGCATTAGATATGCCTTCATCGCTTGCCCTCCCTCTTCTCGCCCCACGCACAGAATCCGTCTGGTTCCTTGGGCCCGTCGCTTCCCCTGTCCTTGAATCGCACGCAGCCGACCTGCTCCACTGCCTTGCCCCATATGCAGTCCCTGCATCGCACCAGCTCGCCGGTCATGCGGGCGTTGTAGATGCCATCGGTCGTGTCAACGATGTACTCCGCCATCAGGCATCGCCCCCGCCCGTGACGCGTGCGCCGCAGTTGGGGCAGAAATTTGGCCACGGCTTGAGTATCGGCTGCATGCATACCGAGCAGTGCGGAAGTCGCATGTTCTCCTCATCAAATGGGGCAACCTCGCACGTCGGGTCTATCAGGTCGGCCACGCGCCTGCTCACGTCCGTCCAGCACCAGTCGCCGTCGGGGTCGATGCCAAGCGCGTCCACGAACGCCATGATTCCCCGCGTCTTGCGCAGCCTCGCCGCCACCTCGCGGCGCTCGTCGCTAGTGGATGTCATCGAAACCAGCCCCAAACCCATAGTCGTAGGTGCATGCCCAATGCTCTTTATTGCAGCTCATGGTCGCACCGTACTTCGGCGTGCCTCCGCAATTGTCGCCCCAGAAGTCGAAGTGCCACCCCAGGAAGTCGAACTCCTTGTCGTACTCTTCGGTTGGGTACCTCTCGTCTCCGTACAGCTCGTAATCGTCCCATCCGAACCTGCGGCAAAGGTCATCGAACGTATACAGTGTCGGCTTGTCCTTGCCGTTCCCCCACTCGTACAGCTCTGGCCAGCCCTGCTTGTAGCAGCCGACACGGATGATGCCATCTCCCATGACTCCATGGTGGGAATGCTCGAACCACTCGCAGCCGTCAGGGTGCTTCAGGATGTTCGCGAATATGCGGATTCCAGAAGGCAATGAGGCCTCGTCGGTGTCGTATACGCCTACGTCCTCTTTATCGGTTCTGCGCTCTCCGTTGAGGTACACGAACGCGCCGTAATCGCTATATGCCATCGCCGTCACCGTCCTCAACTGGCTCGTATCCCAGCTCGCGTATGGCCTTGCCTCCGGTCATGTCCTTTCGCCACACACCAAGCTTCGTCCAGCTCTTGACCCTGCCGCGCTCCGTGTCATACGGAAGGACTATCGTCTTGCAAATTTTGACGTTGAAGTCGACGCAGAGGGCCTTGCCGTCCTCGGTCTTCCACCACTCGGTGACGCCGTATGCAGGGTTTTCGTCCCTGTGCATGAGATATGTCTTCATCGCCTTCCCCTCCCGTTCCTCAAATCAATCGCATCGAGCATTGCCGGCCCGTCGGCGCCGTGCGGGGCGTGGCTGCAGAAGTGGTCGCGTCCGACCTATCCCGTCTCGTCATCTGTGCATGCGTGCCACGGTCCCCACTCATCCTCTCCGCCAGCCTGCGGATGCGGTCGGCGAACTCGTGCCTTAATCGCTCATCGCCCTCGTCGTCAATTGGCACGACCGTCTCTATGTCGTACGCGATACGCTCCCAGCTGTCGGGACGTTCATGGGTGTAGTGGCTTGGCGTGTGGTCATGGCTGCTGTTCCCGTCAACGAAAATGTCGAATCCTTCGCAGTGCACCGAAAAACTGGTCACAATTACATCGTTTCCGGCGCTGTCATATATCGTGTCCCCCACATGGATGGGCACGCCGTCTGCGTCCTTTGGCAGCTCGACCATCTCGCGGTCGATGCGCTTGGCCATGCGCTTCAGGTCGGAAATCTCGATTGCGCTAAGTACTTCAGCATCGGCAAACTCTCGCAGCTCGTCGCTAATCTTCATCGTCATTTCCCCCATCTTCCTTCCTTCCGGCAACCCTGAGCCTGTACGCTTCCATGCGTGCTAGCCACCTAGCCGTGGCATGCATGTCTTCCTGCACGTCATGCACCCTGTCTGCGAGCGTGGATATCTGCCAGATCATGGCAAGATTGGCTCCGCAGAGCGCCATGAGCGCAATGAGCAGCACCTTCCCGTCGATCATTCCGCGTCCTCCTCCATTCCTTCTCCTGCATAATCGCTGTCTTCGTATGCATCCTCATCCATGGCATCGAAATGCTCCTCGGCGAGCATCATGTCTGCCTCCCATGAGATGCGGTCGACCTCCTCGATCGACTGGCACATTCCATCCTCCATTCCGGCGGTGGCACTGCGAGGCTCTGAGAGCCTTTTTGTAGTGCCATTTCCGCCGAACACGATAAGTTGTCCATCTTCTGCTTTGCAGCGCCTGAGATTCGCTCTAGTTCGCTCTGGCAGCTATTTCCGTAGCCTCGCGTCAACGAGCATGACCATATGAACCAGACTAGTTCTCGTGGTTCTTGAGGGCGTCGGTGAAATCGTCGGGGTCGATATCGTCTATGCTCTCGGCGTTGGGGTACTCGTCGCGGAGCTGGATTGCGGTTCCCCATACGTCCCAATCCTCGGGGTTCTGGTCGCTGTTGGTCAGGTAGTCGTTGATTGCGTTCTGGAAGTCGTTGAGGTTCATCATTGCTGGGTTCCTTTCTCTCTCTTTCCTTGCTTGCTGTAGCAAGTATACACCTATAACGTTCAGTTGCAAGTGAGAATCGAGAAGTTTTTCAAAAGAAAATGGGGCTGGTTTCCCAGCCCCATTCGCTGCTAGATGATGGCGATTATGTCGTATTCCTCTTCATCGCTTAGAAGGTAGAAGGATGCCACGCGGAGACGTGAACGCATCCCGTCGCTCATGTCTCCAACCTTGCCTTCGTAAAGGCACCTATCGCCCTCGTCCGGCCACGTGTTATAGACGATAATCGTCTGCTCGTCCCTGAGGTCATTCCACATTTTCTTTCCTTTCTCTCTATTTCCCTTCTTGCTGATACTAGTATACACCTATACACTAGGGTTGCAAGCGTGAATCGCAAAAAAGATGGAGCCTGGTTCCACGCCTCTACGCATTGTCGGCCTCCATTACCTCAAGCTGGAACTCAAGCTCATCGATGACGGCCTTGAATCCTGCGCACTCGCTGAGCGCAATTTCTGCCACCCAGTATGAGCCATCCCTTATGGCCGCTATTGCGTCATCCTCGCGGTCCTTCAGTCGGGTCTTGTAGCTGCCGATGCTGGTCTTGACGAAATCGACGTCCATGCCATACTCCCCTCAACTTGGTCCGTCCCTTGCCTAGGAATAGTATATCATATGATTGGCCCGCCATCAGCGGGAATATTGCGGTTCTCTGGGTGGATTCGCAGGTCTGGTCCGTCGAACCTCACGCCCTTGCACGTCTCGTGGATTCTGCTCACGATGGCGTCTGCCGTCTCTAGGTCACCTTCGATGGTCAGACGGTCGCTCAGGTCACCGAGATTGTACTGTGACGTGTAGATTGTCGGCCGCATCTGGTTGTACCGCTCGTCAATGAGTCGAAAGAGCCGTTCTATGGCCCACCCTGTCGGGTTGCCCTTACCTATGTCATCGAGCACGAGCAACTTGCTCACCGCCGCACGCTTGTAGGCCCTTTCCTCCTGCTCGCCCCACTGTCCCCTGAGCGATGCGAGCCAGTCTGGCACGCTCATGAACCGTGCCGACACCCATCCGTCCCGCTGCTCCCTGCGGACGTAGGCCTTCAGAATCTCACATGCCTTGGTGGTCTTTCCCGTGCCCTTCTTTCCAGTCAAGTACATGCCACCAGCGGCCTCCATGTCAATGAGCCCGTCATGGTCGGGCTTGACGTCCCAGTACCTCTTGGGTACTCCCGTTTTGTGCCACGCCCTCGTCAGGTCGGCTTGCAGCTTCCTTCGCGCCTCTTCGGACTCGTGGGCCTTCTCGCCCTCGCACCCGCACACACGGCTCTGTATCGTCCTGCCCTTGTCCCCGAACAGGCTTGGTATCTGGATGGTCGGGTACGGCTTGCCGCAATAGGGGCAAGTCCTAGAAGTTGTAGGCATCGTTGCGGCCCCTTCCCTGCTCGCGCGTGGTGCTGTGGTGGTTTCCTTCCCACGTCACGCAGCACTGCTTCCAGTTCCTGACGGGCTTGCCGTTCTTGAAGTGCCAGTCGCTCGCCTCGTAGTAGTCAAAGAATTGTCGTGCGTCGAAGTGGTAGCCCTTGGCCTCGATGTGCGCTTGGACCTCTTCGATGGTCGGTGGTACGAACGTCTTGCGCTTATTTTGTTTCTTAGTCTTTGGTACTTCAGTACTTACTTCTTCAGTATTTAATTGTGCTTGGTTTTCTACCTGTTGAGATTCTAGGGGTAGATTTTCTATGCCTTGTTTTCTAGGTGCTTGTGGTGTCTCGTGGATATCGTAAACGTATTCAATCCTGCCTGTTTCTGTCTGGTTTGGGTAGAGCTTGGTCACGGTCACGTATCCCGCGTCGGTTAGCTCTTGAAGCGCCGACTTGACCGCGCTCGTTCCCTCCTTGCAGATTGCCGCAAGCCCAGCGACGCTGTACTTCCAATCGTCGGGCAGCGAGAGAATGACGGACAGAAGCCCCTTGGCCTTGAGCGTGAGATTCTTGTCTCGAAGATGGTGGTTGCTCATGACCGTGAAGTCTTTGGTCTTGTGAACCCTAAAAACTGCCATAGATGCCCCTAAACAAAACGCCCACCCAGACTGATTGCGGCAATCTGGGCAGGCGCTCCGTTATCTGTAGTATAGCACAACGATGCCGCAATCATCGTTACTGCTTAATTATAGCCTACTTTGGCCCCATGATGCTGCGCCATGCGGCATAGGAAGCTGCTTCGATAGTCTTTATCCAAATTGCCTCGGTCATGTCGGAGTCTACTACGGCCTTTGTGCGTTCGAGAATCGTTGAGTAGACGTTTACGCCCTCTTTCAACTGCCTGTCGCTGATGCTACAATCCGTGGCCTTCTCCACCAGCCACCAAAGCCTCTCTGCGGCTTCTCTCGGGTCTTCCAGCCCGTCGATTCTGCCGTCATCGATAAGCTCCGCAATCATTCTGACCGTGGTGGAATTCTTCTGGGCGCTGGATGCGCCCTTCCTGTCAAGCTCCTCCTTGAGCGCGTTGAGGGAACTCATGACTCCTCCCCTCTCACTTTTGCCAGCTCCTGAATGTTCTCGTCCGTCATTCCGTCGAAAGGCTTGCCATTGCACACGGTAGGCCCGTAAATACGCACGAGGTTGGCAGGTCTGCCCTCACTCGTTCCAACAAGGCCGCAGAGGTAGTTCGTGTACCTCTGATACACATAATCCCAACACTCCAGTCCGTCCTCATTCACCCAGCTATGGCGGCCGAGAGTTCTACTGTCGTTGTCGTAAATGAGCATTGCGCACGTCGAGACACATTGCCCTTGTCTGTACGGGCAGTAGACATCCTTCAAATCGTAGTTGTTAATCTCTTCCATCTGTCCTCCTAAAACAAAACACCCGCCCAGTTGATGCCGCAACTGAGCAGGTGTCTGTTTGACAAAGTATAGCACATTAACGATGCGGCATCATCGTCGGCTATAGACTATAGCACATTTTCCTCAACTTGGTCTGGCGAATCCCTGAGGTAGTACCTCGCGTACCTAATCGGGTGGCCGAAGCGGTCAGTTCCCTCGCAGGTGACCGTCTCGATGTCGTACCCCGCCTTCCGAAGGTTGAAGATGATGACGCTGAGCCTCGTGGCCCCGAAGTTCTGGATGGCCTCCATGCTGCTGATGCTCGCGTGGGTCTTGAGCCAGTCAAGCACGGCCTGAGTCTTGGTCATTCCCACTCCTTAGATGTAGTTGATTCCGAACAGCTCGCGGAAGTCATCAGGTGACTTCCCGTTTCGCTCGCACCATCGCCGCTCGCAGTCTTCCTTGAAGAACTGGTCGAGCTTTCGGTCGAAGTGCACTCCGAAGTCGCTCATGTTGTGGTGCGCGGGGCACAGGTACACCCAGCACCCCTCGCGGTCCGATATCGGCCTTCGCCCGTTCCCACCGTAGATATGATGCAGGTGGACCTGCGGGCTGTGGCAGATGAAGCACTCCCGCTCTTCGCCGTAAAGGCTCCTACCCCTAGCCATCACTCGTTCCAATCTGTCGGTTCGACCCACTTCATGCGGGCTATCTCCTGCGGCGTTGCCACGTCGATTCCCTGAAGGACGCATTCCTCGCGCATGCCGTCGATGAGGCGGCTGAACTCCGAAGAGTCCATCTTCGAGCTGCCCTTGTACACCCTCACGTGCTTGAACAGCTTGCCGTTGGCCGTGCCCTTCCCGATGATTTCGTAGTACTTGAAGTACGACGATATGGGCACCTCGTCGAGCACGCTGAACACCTCGTGCACGCCGTAGTCCCTGAGCATGTTGAAGTGGACCTCATGGTCTGGCATCCGCAGCTTCGCCGCGAGCTTGTTGAGCATCACCCAGTAGTATGCGTTCTGGGTCAGGCTCCTGCGCCTCTTGACCTCCCTGACCTCGTACCGCTTGTCCGAGTCCTGATTGGCGAGCCACGCTATGCACTCGAATATCGTCCCCTGCACTCTTTGCCTCCACGCTACCAAACACGCTCTCCACTAGGCTTAGCACGTCAAAAGGGCATGTCTTCGTCGTACACTTCCGCGATTGGCGGCTGCGCGTACTGCGGAGGCTGCGCGTATCCCTGCTGAGGCTGGTATGGCTGCTGGTACCCCTGCGGCGGGTATCCCGATGGCTGCTGAGAGCCTGAATACGGGGGCGTTTGGCCGTTCGATGGGTAATTAGTCGAACCGTTGGTTTGAGGGCCGGATTCGGCCTTCTGTTGCCCCGCTAGGAACTCAACCTCGTCAACGATGACCTCAATCTTCGACCGCTTCTGGCCGTCCTTCTCCCACTGGCTCCAACGCAGCTTTCCCTCGATTGCGACCTTCATGCCTTTGGTCAGGAATCGCTGAAGGGCGTTGGCTCGGTTGCCGAACACCACACAGTCGATGAAGTTGGGGACGTCTTCCCACTCGCCCGACTGCGGGTTGCGGCGTCGGTCGTTCACCGCCACTCCGAACGAGAGAATCTGGGTGCCCGACTGGGTAGCCCGCATCTGTGGGTCGCGGGTCAGGTTGCCGCTGATGTTCACCCTGTTAATCGACATTCTCTTCCTCCTGCTCGTCGTGGACGACTACCTTGTTGCACCGCACAATGTCGCGCGTCTGCTTGATTCCAGATGGGTCGGTCCACGTGCGCTCGGACAGCGAGCCGAATACCTCGACGTCCTCGCCCTCCTGCATGAACCCCTCGAACTGGTCAACCACCGAGTCGAACGCAACGCAGTCAACGTACTTGTCACGCTTGTACCCAGCCACCGCCAGCGTGAAGTTGAACACGGGGCTTCCGCTCTTGGTGTGTCGGACTTCCGAGTCGCGCAGCACCTCGCCGCGCAGGTGCACGAAGTTGTCAGGCATCTCCATTACTGCTCCTTCCCGTATCCGTCCTCGACGTGGGTGAAGACAACCTTGCCCATATCGTCGTTCCTGATTGCCAGACCGACTATGCGGCCATCGACAACCTTTATCTTTGCCACCGAGAAATGGTCGTAGCACTGCATCTTGCCGTTCTTGCCCTGCTTGAGCGACTTGCACTTGTCGGCATAGACGAAGATTCGCGGGGCGGTGTAAAGCTCGCGCCCGATTCCCCACGTGAAGCACGCACGCTTGAAGGCGTCGCTCGCCTCGCCCTTCTGGGCCTCCATGTTCGATGGTGCCCCTGCGTTCGACTTCCAGACCCACATAGGCCCACGGTCGTAGTCGGTGAAGATTCCCACCTTGCAGAAGAGCGTGTTCTTGTGCTCGTAGTACTCGCACTGCCAGTTCTCGGCACCAACCGTCTCGTCAAGGATGCGCATGTCGCAGCGGGCGTCCTTAAAGAGAAGCAATTCGACCCCAGCATTAGTCACACGAGCGACACGTACCTCGATATCCTTCTCCGTTAGCGGTCTGAAACTAATACCCATCTCTACTCCTTCTCTGGTGGAATCCAGTCAACCATCGGCTGTCTGCCACCTCGTCTCTTTCTGTCGGTCAAAAGCTTGTAGACTATGCCCCTGCCCCTATTGTCCCTCATGGCTAGGACAGGAATCGCACCCGCCTTCTCGCAGTAGTCCATGAAGTCGTTCCACTCCTTCGGTGGCAGCTTGCCGTCTGCCTTGCACTGAATCAGGACGTCAACGTCTCGGCTCATGCAGTAGACGTCTGCTGGTGACTTCGATGCGGGTGACCGTACCGCCACGAACCCCCTTCCCCTCATGTCATCGCGGACGGCGTACTCGAACGCCCGCCCCCTGCTGTAGTTGCTCACGACTTCCTCCGCGTCCTAGTCCTTCAGCGCCTTCGCACGAGGCCTCCCGACGCTCTGCGACCCGTACCGACTGCGAATCTCGTCCATCGTGAACTCGCCCCGATGCCTGCGCTTCCAGTTCTTCGGTGCCTTGTACCACAGGTGCTTCTTCGGTGCCCAGCGCATGCCCATGGCCTTCAGGCCGTCCTTGTGCTCGCGCGTGTTGCCGCCGACCCACAGCCACGAGCCGCAGACCTCAATCTCAAGCCCGTCCATGCGAATCAGCTGCTCGATGATTTCCACGAACATGTCCGTCACATCGTCGGGCGCGTCTTGGGTCCAGTCGGTGTAGGTGCCGCCGTCAGCCGACTCGTGGATGTTGTAGTTGTGCTTGCGCAGGTAGTCCCACTCGGCGTTGACTGCCTTCATGGCCTCAAGGTCGCCGTCAGGTCGGTCTGGATGCCAGCGGAGGCACAGCCTGTGGTACTGGCGCTTGGCCTCTTCGATGGTGGTGGTGTGGTCTGCCTTGAAATACGTGAACTTCATCTCAAACTCCCGTCTACTATGTCCTGCGTAGGGCCTAGTATAGCACATTCATAGGCCCCGTTCAACCCTGTCCTAGAAGCGATGGTAGGTACTCATCTTGTACCAGTGGATAGCATTGAGGCGAAGGTGCTCGTCTGGGTCATCAAGTTTCGCCCTCTCGAAGAGGTCTCGGTGTTTGACAACCTCGTCCCACTCCTTCTTGGGGACGAAGACGAACTGCTGAGGTACGTCATCTTCGGAGACTCCTAGGTGCCTGACGTCTATCATAGCCATGTTGGCATCGTGTCCCAGCTCGTAGAGGCCGTTGCTGGTGTCCATCGGGTCCATGACACCCGCCAGCTTCGTCAGGTTCCAAGCGGTCCTCTGCGCCTTGTTGCTCTTCATGCCATACTCCCGTCTACTCTGAGGGGTTTCTTCCTCCCCTCTTGCTAACTCTAGTATAGCTTATAGCGAGCGGCAACGTCAAGCGAGAATCCGAAGAAAGTCGGATTTAGCCACCACTTGCCAGATGCTTCTCGAATATCTTGCGATACTCCGTCTCGTGGTCTTGGGCAGCTGGTCGCAAATACGGCTTCTCCTTGCTGCGGCTGGTGCCTAGCTCGACATACGGCGCGTACTCCACGTTGGTTCCGATGTAGACAGCTTCCTCGCCCATGTCGATGATATGGGTCACCGAGTTGCGCAGACGGCCAGTATCGACCGAATGGTTCTCAGTCAGCTTCTTCTTTGCGAAGCCTTCTGCCGCAAGTCCGACTTCTTCAAGTGCAGACGCAAGCGCTCTGTCCAGAGCCTCTTCGACAGTCTTGATGTTGTTCTCCCGTATGATGACGTTGTCGATGGACTCGCCCTCCATCGCGCTCATTTGAATTCGATTGCGACGGCTGTCCTTACTTGTCTTCGCCATCAGTAGTCTGCTCCTTCCTTTTCTGTGGGCCTATGTTCTGTGTTCTCAGCATTTCAATTTTGCGTTTAGGAGTTTCGGTGCTGTCATCCTTAACCTCGTCTCCCATGGTCACGATTGGACCTATGAGCTTTCCGTCCTTGTAGGCATAGAGGATGCCTGTCTCTGGGTCTCTCTTGAACTCTATCATCACGGCTCCCTTATGATTAGCTTTGTGCGGTTTAGAATGACTGTGTAGCTGCCAGACGCGCCGTGCCCCTCGGCGTTTATCGCGTCGTAGCCCATCGCGGCCGCCTTGCTGCCGTCGTCTAGGGACGCAGTGGCGAGCCTGACCTCCTCAATTGCATCTTTGTACTTGTCCCATGCCTTGCCTTGCGCTTCGATGAATGCGTCGTATCCGTCTGGGTCCTCGCGTTCCCAGCTCTTCGCCAATTTGAATGTGCTGCCTGACCTAGTGCCGCCACACTCTCGGACAACGGCTGCTGCCTCCCTGTCGGTGAGCCTCGGGTTGGCCTTTTTCACAACGCCTAGGAATGAATCCGCCTCTGCCCTTGCGAACTCCGCATCTATATCGGCATATCTGATTATCTTTGCGCTCGGGTCGAGCGTCATGGTCTCGACATACGCATGCTCAGCCCCTCTTGATTCGTTGAGGCTGATATAGTGCTGCATTTCCTCCTTTATGCCGTCGCTGAGCTTGCCCATGTAATCCGCAGCGCAGTACATGCCCTGGCCGTACTGGGAGCCGCCCGTCGAGCAGTCTACATACCACTTTCCTTCGTAAAGCATCTTGCGATACTCGTCTAGCGTTTCTTGGTCTGGCGCTGAGTATGTCCTTTGGGCTATAAAACCGTTACCACCGTTAGCCGCCTTTACTGCCTTGTCAAACTCGTCTGCGTCCACAATTCGCGGCTTGCCGTCAAATCCTTGAGCGTTGATTACGTCCTCAATCTCGAAGTCGAACTCACTCTCACGGCGCTTCCATGTGCTGAGAATGTCCTTGCCGTCAACGACGCCAGCGGCCTCCTTGCGCTTCTTCTCTACCTTCTTCCCGTGCTTCCACTCGTCGTATGTCATTCCGTCTGGCAGCTTCGCCCAGCTTCGGTTGTCTTCCTCTGCGATGGAGGGGAGCCATGCGACGAGCGTGCATCGGCAGTTGTAGACCATCTCGCCCAACGCTGTGGGGTCACCCGGGAACCCGATGCTGTACTTGTCACCGTAGCCGTCTGGTACGAAACGCTCGCCCACTGGCACGTGCTCGCCGTCCAGCAGCCTGTGGGTGATTCGGGTCCGTTCGTCATGGGTGGCAAGCCACTCCTGCTCAAGCTCGATTCCGATGTTCTGTGCGCGACGGTAGCTGTCAATCCTGCCAGCGTTCTCCGCGCCAGTCAGGGCGGTGCGAGCGGCCCTTGTGGCAGCGGCCTCGTTCGTCCTCATGACTCGGCCTATGCGGTCTGCGGCCCTAGGTATCGACTCGCCCTGAAGCACGCTCTGGGTTATCACGCCTGCGAACTTCTGTCGGTTCCATCGCAGGTCGCGTCCGTTGTCCATCCTGGGGTTAGGCAGTGGTGGCAGAAGGTCTGGCTGGTCCCTTATGAGGCGTCTCACCGTGCTCTGGTCATAGAGGTCAAAGGCATGCGTCTCGTAGCCGATTCCATGCTCGACCTCGAAGGCCGCATAGTTGGCGTTCTCGGCGAACACTGACGGTATCGCGTCGTTCACCGTATCCATGGCAATCTGGTTGGTTCGGTTGGCGTCCTGAGCAAGCGTCTGGGCCATGCTCTGAACAAAGGCCCTGTCGGTGGCTTGGTCCTTCAGCCACCCGTCGTAGTCTTCCTGAGTCGCATCGCCCGACTTGACACGCTGCTTCCACTCGGCGTTTGCCTTGTCGTAGGATTCCATCATGTCATCGAGGCGCTTGCGCATCTCACGTGATGCTTGGTTGTACTGGCGGCGAAACCTTCGCTCAAGCCGTTCGATTTCTTCGTCTGTCCACTCGTGCGCTTGGTCTGCCATATGCTCTCCAAATGCAAGGCGTTGCCCCACACCGCCTAGGGGCCTGTTGGTTTCCGGCTGTTATTCAGGCTCAGCCAGCCCGTGTGGGCGGGTCCAGTCTAGTCTACCAGACCCTTGCGCTTCCTCCACTTTCGGTGCGCGACGAACAGGCCGTGCGATATGCTCTGAATCAGATAGGCCATGGTTTCCTCGCCCGCCTCGTCCTCGCCCAGAAGGGTCATGTGGGCCACTGCGGCGTGGTACGCCTCGTGGACGAGCAACCCCAGCTCGGATTCCTCCCTGCCAACGTAGGTCATGAGCACAAGGGCCTCGCCGTCACGGTAGGTCATCTGTCCCTCGGTGTCGAACAGCTCGGGCTTCTCGCCGTACTGCTTCTTGTAGTACCTCTTGAACTTCTTGCGGCTGTGGAACAGTCGCACTTCTGGCATCATCAGGCCTAGGTCGCTATTCGCCCTCATTCTCACCCTCCCCGCCGACGCCGAACCGCTCCATGTCGGCGTCCTCGTTTGCGAGCATCACGGCGACAACCTCGTCAGGGGTCAGGTTCGGCAGCTTGCGAAGGATGGTCGCCTCGTCCAGCCATGCGGCCTCCTGCACCAGCATCTCGACCTGCTCCTTCTGGTTGCTGATTCGCTGCCGCTTGAAGATGGGCGTGTCCTCGATTCCTTGCAGCGCAAGGAGCTGCGTGATTGCGTCGGAAACCCAGTGCTCGAAGTCCGCCGCGTTCTCGTCAAGCGGCTGATATGCCGCGTCGATGTGGTCGTTCGTCGCACCCGCCGCGACGGTGTGGACGTCAAGCCCCCCGAAGTCCTCGTAGATGCGGGCGCGTATGTCATCCAGATAGGCCTTGCGGGCCTCGTGCGGTATCTCCTGAGTGTATGGCTC
>OCTX012256146.1_pt1 | contig 23424 bp, 21 predicted proteins | sample 1539691 | NCBI WGS metagenome assembly OCTX01 (sample SAMN02144231, study PRJEB22623) | gut metagenome | biome: sheep rumen | host: Ovis aries | place: New Zealand
GATACTATGAAGCTCTCAAGGATACGTCCGTTGGACCGAGAAGCGGTTGAAAAGATATATAGGGCTGCAATGTAAGAATATGAACAAATTTTTTTTTAGAAAGAAAGGCTGGCAGAGATCGCTTATGAACGAAGATGCTATCAGGAAAAAACAATTTTTATTATGCTGCGGGGCATTTATCGCAAACGGAATGCTGGCACTTTCCACAGGATCGCTGCTCCCGTTTCTGAGGGAGGCCAATGGTCTTGACTATGCGTTTTGCGGACTCATAGTAAGCCTTCATTCGGTGGGAAATCTGATATCCGGATTCTTTGCCGGGACACTTGCCATGATGATCGGAAGGAAAAAAAGTATACTGCTGTTTGAGACTTTTTTTCCGATCTCCGTTATACTGATGCTTTCCGGAAACAGACCTCTTTTGGCTTTTGCTTTTCTGGCTACGGGGCTTGCAAGAGGGGCATGCAGTAATTATTGCAATGTGAAGATCAACTCCATAGCACCCGGAATAGCCTGGGTTTTAAACTGTCTGCATGCCTGTTTTGCGGTTGGAGCCTTCGTATTCCCACTTGTTCTGATGCTTTTCACCAAAGCAAACAATGAGTACTGGGTTTATGCCTGCTGGTTCCTTACGGCAGTGGGAGTGATATCCTGGCTTTTATATTTTATAATCCCTGAGGATGAGGATAAAAAATCAGATAAAGACGAGACGGATGCAAAAAACAGGGTGAGAGAGACCCTTGGCTTTTTCCAAGAGCCAATGTTTTACATGTGCACCGCAACCTTATTTTTCTATTTATGTGCAGAAACGGGAGTCATCGGATGGATGATAACCTACTTCAAGGATACAGGGCTTCTGGATTCAAATCTTTCTCAGGTAACCGCAAGCATACTTTGGATAATGATCCTGGCCGGAAGGCTTACAGTGGCATGGCTTTCAACAAAGTACAGGAAGGAAAACCTTCTTCCTGCAATGGGTATAGGCATAGTTGTTTTCTTTATGGTTCTTATCATTTCAAAAACAACCGTACCGATCATTATAGGAATCATGGGCTTCGGATTTTCCATGGCTGGCATATATGCCACAACAGTTTCATTTGCCGGTGAGATCATTAAAAAGTACAATCTGGCCTGGAGCTTCACACTTACGATTGCAAGTCTTGGATCCATCATAATGCCGGCGATCATAGGATTGATCGCAGATAATTACGGAATAACATTGGGAATAAGCAGTATAGCGGTAGCACTGTTTATAGATATGGTATGTATAATGAAGCTTGTAAGCCATGTAAAAAATAAGGTCCCGGTTTGATATATAGTTTCTTTTTTCAGCTTCCTGTATAATACAAAGTACATATGAAACCGGTAGCTCTGAATCAGAGGTGAAACAGCCTCTGATTTTTTTGTACATCCGCCGAGGATGGTTATCACCGGCGGAAATTGTCCCACGATGGTTAAGTAGGACATTTTTTATCAACACCTACGTTTTTTCGTTTGTTGATTTTAACAAGTGTAAGTGTTTTCATAAATTAAAAAATATAGCAAGATTACTAAGATAGCGCTTTACATTTTCGAAAATCATCATTATAATCAATATATGTATTTTTTAAATAAAGGATATGAACGTTTAAACCAATATGGTTCAACGGAGATTGTCCTACAAATCCTGGAGGTAGAAATGAAGAAAAAAATCTTATCAACACTTTTATGTGCAACTTTGCTTGCTTCTATGACAGCTTGCGGTTCAAAGCCCGCTGCTGATACGGGAAGCACTACAGCAGCACCTGCTGCAAACACACAGGCTGCAGAGTCTAAGGCTGAGACTGAGACAACAGCAGCACCTGCTGCAGAGCCTGCAGCTGATGCCATCGTTCTTACTTATGCAGAGGTTAACCCTCTCGATACTATCGTTGGCATGACAGGACAGAAGTTCAAGGAAGAAGTAGAGAGCCGTTCAAACGGAAGCATCATCATCGATATTCAGGCAAGCGGTGTACTTGGTTCTGAGAATGAGGTACTTGACGGAATGCTTGGTGGTACCGGTACAGTTGATATCTCCAGAATCTCAGCATTTGCACTTACAAGCTACGGCGGAGAAAAGTCAAAGCTTCTTTCTCTTCCTTACACATTTGTAAGCAGAGATCACTTCTGGAAGTTCGCTGAATCAGATCTTGCAAGAGAATTCCTTGATGAGCCTTCACAGAACGGAACAAATCTTATAGGTCTTTTCTACGGAGAAGAGGGCTTCCGTCATTTCTTCACAAAGGATCCTGTAGCAACAATTGATGACTTTAAGGGCAAGAAGATCCGTGTATCCAATGACCCTGTAATGGTAGGTCTTGTATCAGGACTTGGTGCTAATGCAACTGAGGTTGCTTTTACAGAGCTTTATTCAGCACTTCAGACAGGTGTATGTGACGGAGCTGAGCAGCCTATCGCAAACTATAAGTCCAATGCTTTTGACGAGGTTGCTCCTAACCTCATCCTTGACGGACATACACTTGGAGCTATTCAGGTAGTTATCGCTAAGGAAGCATGGGATAAGCTTACACCAGACCAGCAGAACATCCTCATGGAGGCAGGAAAGGCTGCCGGCGAGTATAATAAGTCAATTTCCGAGCAGAAAGAGAATGAGGTTCTTGAGGAGCTTAAGGCCAGCGGAGTAAATGTTGTGGAAGTTGAAGATAAGACTCCATGGCAGGAAGCAACAAAACAGGTTATCGCTGATAACACAAAGGGACAGGAAGAGCTCTATCAGCAGATCCTTGATCTTGCTAAGTAATTATAAATATTACAGGGGTGCAGTCTCACAGCTGTGCCTCTTTTTTAAAGGTATTAAGGAGGTATAGAATGGAAAACTTTTTCAGAACTGTAGATAAAGCCAGGCCGGTCTACGATGCTGTATATAAGTTTATTCTTTTTTTGTGTAAGATCCTGCTTATAGGAGACATATTACTTGTTAGTTTTGCGGTGCTGGCGCGATATTTTGAATTTATACCTCATCAGGCATGGGTTGAAGAGGTTGTGCTCACACTTATGTCCTATATGGCAGTTCTGTCGGCATCCCTTGCCATCAGAAAAAAGGCTCATATAAGAATGACAGCATTTGACAGATATCTGCCTGAAGGGCTGGTTATATTCCTGGATATCGTTGCTGACGTTTTTGTGCTTATTTTAGCAGTGATAATGATTGTTGTAGGCTGGCAGTATGCAACCACGATTGGAAGTAAGGGAACCTTCATAAGCCTCACATGGCTTTCCAGAGCATGGTACTATTACCCGATTCCCGTTGCGGGAGTTGCAATGCTGATTTTTGAAGTTGAGTCCATCTATGAGCATGTCAGAGGATTGTTCATCAAGGATGAGAAGAAGGAGGTACAGTAATGGTTGTTAACAGCACCGCTATCGCGGTTCTTCTCGGAACCTTTGCGTTAATGATCTTTCTACGTTTCCATGTGGCATACGCAGTGGCATTGTCTTCCATAGCATGCCTTATGTATCAGGGACTTCCGCTTTCCACCATATCACAGCAGATGGTTAAAGGCATAAGGTCTTTTTCTCTTATGGCTGTACCGTTCTTCATCACCATGGGTGTACTCATGGGAACAGGTGGTATTTCAGAAAAGCTGATAGATCTGGCTGATGCCTGTGTTGGTTGGATGACCGGTGGTATGGCGATGGTTAATATAGTTGCCTCTTACTTCTTCGGAGGAATTTCCGGATCCGCATCGGCAGATACAGCATCTCTCGGAAGTATACTTATCCCAATGATGGTTGATCAGGGTTATGATGATGATTTTTCAACCGCTGTAACCATCACATCCTCCTGCGAAGGACTCCTGGTTCCTCCCAGCCATAACATGGTCATCTATGCCATGAGTGCCGGCGGAATATCCGTAGGAAGCCTTTTCCTTGCAGGATATGTTCCGGGCGCGCTGCTTGCGATTTCCCTCATGATAGGTTCATATATCATTTCAAAGAAAAGAAACTATCCAAAGGGAGCAAAGTTTTCTCTTCAGAATCTCGGAAAACAGCTGGTTAAATCTTTCTGGGCACTAGCTGCAGTTATCATCGTAGTAGTAGGTGTTGTAGGAGGATGGTTCACAGCAACCGAGTCTGCAGCCATAGCTGTTATTTACAGTCTGATAGTCAGTGTATATATCTACAAGGGTCTGAATTGGAAGGGCGTTTGGGAGTCACTTGAGAAGTGTGTAGATACATTGGCGATAGTGCTTATACTTATCTCTACCTCCAGCGTATTCGGATACTGCCTCACAACACTTCATGTGCCTGAGCTTGCAGCCAATGCTGTTGTGGGAGTTACCGATAACCCTGTACTTATCGCTCTTTTACTTAATCTGATACTTCTTATACTTGGATGTATCATGGATATGGCACCTATCATCCTGATAGCTACGCCGATCCTTCTTCCTATTGCAAAGAGCATAGGTATCGACCCGGTACAGTTCGGAATCATTATGGTACTTAACTGCGGTATCGGACTTCTCACACCTCCTGTAGGTGCAGTACTTTTCATAGGTTCTGCAGTTGGTAAAGTAAAGATGGAGAAAGTTGTAAAAGCAACACTTCCTTTCTACCTCTGCATGATCATAGCCCTTTTACTTATCACCTTTATTCCTGCGATTTCTCTGGGCGTTCCAAGAATGTTCGGATATGCAGGTTAATGTAAGATAAAATTATAGAAGTGGCATAAATAAATATATTGAGATGAACGGGAATGTTGGGGATCATAGATATATTCCAGACGTTCCCGTTTTGATATTACCACGATTCAGGTTGTTGGAGACGGGAACGATATCTGATCTGATCAACCTATCGAAGGATGATGCCACATATCAGTTATTTGCAAAATCTTACAGGATCTTTTTTGATTTCAAATGGAGGTTTTTTTGAAATATCAGTTTAAAATGGATATAAGCGCTTCGGAATTGTTTCAGATAACTATGTCTAGAACCTACCGATCTCTGGCAGGAACTGTAAATATTATCTTTACTGTGGCTATGCTGATCCTTGCATTTAGATTTCTAGGTACTGCCAATATGTTTTATAGAGTTATGATCATATTCGGATGTTTGCTGTTCCCTGTTTTTCATCCTCTTGCGATATACGGTCAGAGCATCAAACAGAAGGAAAATATGCGGTCGGATGTGGTTCTCGGTTTTGATGACAGAGGCATGCATGTTGATCAGGGAAATAAACATGAAGATATCCCATGGACGAGGATTCCTAAGGTCATAAAACAGAAAAACATGGTGATAGTCATGTCGGATAAGCTGCATGGGTATATGCTGACTGACCGGGTCCTGGGTGATAAAAAAGAAGAGTTTTACAATTATGTATTAAATAGAATAAGCCGGGACTGATGAGCATCAAGGTGCTGTTGTCACTATTTGTGCTGCTTGTAGATTTAAGCCGGATGGAGATGATCATATCTGCATATTCATGTCAGATATAAGCGGCGAAAAACATGCACTTTAAGAGTGGGAGATTTATATGATTGACAGGGTAAAAGCAGAAAAGGCCTTTATGGAGTATGCGGATAATTATGACACCTCCGATGTCATGATAAAAAGCAAGATCGATCATACCTTTAGGGTGTCGGAAAATGCTGACCGCATCGCGCGAAGTCTCAAAATGAACGATGAAGACATTGATCTTGCGTATATGAGCGGGCTGCTTCATGACTTTGGACGATTTGAACAGGTAAGACGATACGGCACTTTTATTGATTCTCATTCCGTGGATCATGCAGAGCTTGGAGCGGATATATTATTTAATGACGGAAAGATCAAGCTGTTTTACGAAGCAGGATTTAAAGAGGAAGCTTATGAGTTGATGGAGACCGCCATAAGACAGCACAATAAGCTGAAGCTTCAAGATGGACTCGATGACAGGACGGAAACATTTTGCAATATCCTGAGAGATTCAGATAAGTTAGACATTTTCAGGGTGATCTTAGAGATGCCTTTTGAACAAAGGATCGGAAAGAGCCGAAATCTTTTCGAGGAAAAGGAAGAGGCTTCAGAGGAATGCATGGAATATGTGAGACTTCACAGATGTATCCCCAGAAATCTGATCCATTCCATTTTTGAAGTCAGCCTTTCCCATCTATGCTTTGCTTTCGAACTGGTTTTTGAGGAATCCAGAACTATTGCTGTAGAACAGGGTTACCTGAAAATGCTCTTTTCAGAGACAGACGAAAGCGGCAAGCCACTATGGAAGGATAAAGAGATAAGCCAGTTGAAAATTGTCAGAAACGAAGTGGAAAAATGCTGGGGAAAGGTTCTTTGAATATGAAGCTTTAAGCCAGGTGACCGATCAGGTCCTGATCTGTATGTGAGAAATAAACGGTAAAAGACATGAATTTATAAAGTCGGAGAGTCAGCATCTCTGTGTCAGCTACTAAGGTATAAAAACATCATTAATATGGAGGTGTCATATGATATTAGCATTATACGGAGCCGGTGCCCGCGGTCGTGAAGTAAAATTTATTGCGGATCTGGACGGGAGCTTCAGTGAAGTGATCTTTGTGGATGATTTTCGAACAGAAGACCTGATGGGATGTAAGGTATACAGTTTCCATGATTTCAAAAAGAAGTTTACCCCTGATGATGTCAGGTTCATGATCACCATGGGGGAACCGCGTTTTCATAAAGAAGGCTACGAGAAATTCAAACAGGCAGGATATACGGGAGCTATCCTGAGACATCCTTCAGCCGACATCAGCCCGGATGCGGAAATCGGTGAAGCTTCTGTGATCTTTCAGAATGTCTGTGTAGGTTCTCTTGTGAAGATCGGTGTTAATTTCAGCGCGGCCCCCAACTGCACCATAGGTCACGATTCTGTCATAGGCAACAGCACAAGGATCGGTGCCAATTCTTTTGTTGGCGGACATGTGGTGATCGGTGATGATGTCTTCATCGGAAGCGGTACGATGTTAAAAGACAGAATACATATAGGTAATGACAGTGTTGTTTCTATGGGAGCTATAGTATTTAATGATGTTCCCGAAAAGGTTACGGTTATGGGAAATCCCGCCAGAGTTGTAAGTGAAGACAGAAGCAGCTTCCTTTACAAAACAAGCGTAAAATTGGAAAAGGAATCACAGCTCCAGAGAGATGTGGCAGAAAAATACTGGGATGTTTTTTCAAAATGCTTTTCGGATATCGATTTCAATCCTGTCAGCTTCCGTTTCAATGATGACGGCTGGGATTCACTGATGCAGATGAACCTGATCACGCAGCTTGAGGAAGCATTTGGCATACCATTAAAGGGAAGGGATGTCATGAGAGTCAACTCCTATGAAACGGGATTGCAGCTTATCAGGAAAAAGCTCAATGAGAAGGAAGGATGAAGTTATGCAGAGAATATGGAACTTCGAAGAATTCGGAAATGAGCCTGCAATCATAGATGATAAAGGCGATAATTTAAGCTATAAAGAGTTGGGGGAATTTTGTAAGGATATAGCTTCACTAAATCTAAACCGGTCACTTTTTATGATGTTCTGCGAGAACACCATAGGAGCTTTAAGCTGCTATTATGCCTTCCTGAATAACGGATTTCCTTTAATGCTTCTTTCTTCTGGACTTTCATCTGAGATGAAGGCCAACCTGATGAAGGTATATCGCCCGGGATTTATGATTCTTCCTGAAGAACAGCGCAAAGAGTATCCCTTTATGAAAGAGGTATGGAGGGTAAAGGATTATGTTGTTCTAAAAACAAATTACGACAAGCTTTATCCTGTTTATTCTGATCTTGCGCTACTTCTTAGCACTTCAGGCTCCACAGGTTCTGTTAAGTTCGTCCGTCAGACCTTTGAAAACACGATCTTCAATGCCAAAACGCTTTCGGAGATGCTGGGAATGACTTCGGATGAACGTACCGTTACATCCCTCCCGATGTACTATACCTATGGACTTTCTTTTATAAATACAACATTCTTAATAGGTGCAACCATGATGGTAACAAAAAGAAGCTTCATGGAAGAAGACTTCTGGGATTTTGTGGAAGATCAAAAGGTTACCGCATTTAATGGTGTTGCCAACGCTTATGACATGCTTATGAGAATAGGGATCTTTGAAGAAGAGTTTCCGAACCTTAAGCTCATGACCCAGGCCGGAAATAAGCTTTCCAATGAAATTCAGAAATATTTAGGCGATTATGCAGATAAATACGGTAAGAGATTTGTGGTAATATACGGTCTTTGCGAAACTACGTGCCATATCGCATATCTTCCATCTGAGAATTGTCTTGAAAAACCAGGTTCAGTCGGGATACCTATTCCTGGAGGAAAAATATACCTCGCAGACGATGAAGGAAACGAGATCAATGAACCGGACCGGGATGGACAGGTCATCTATGAGGGCCCCAATGTCACAATGGGATATGCATTATCAGGAGAGGACCTTTGCAAGGATGATGAATGGCATGGAAAAGTACAAACCGGAGACATGGCGCGAAGAGATTCTGACGGATACTACCATATAACCGGAAGGATAAAACGGTACATAAAGATAGCCGGAAACCGGATAAGCCTTGATGAAATCGATGAAAATATCATGAAAGCACTTCACATCTTCAGCGTAAGCTCCGGAACCGATGATGACCTCGTTGTATTTGTTAACGGAGAGGATGAAAAAACGGCAGTTTCACAGTTCGTAAAGAAAGCATTGCCGGTAGCCAGAACCTGCTTAAGGGTAAAACAGATTGACGAGTTTCCCAGAAATGAAGCAGGGAAGATAATGTACGGGGAGCTGAAGAAGCTGTTATAGCCCTCTTAGCTCAGCCAATGGGATAAATCTTTTTACGATCTCAAGAAATCTTACCATGTCATCATTTGATGGCGCGGTAAGATTTTTATTTGGCACAGTATCCCTTTCAGTAAACTGCTGGAGGTTGTAGTGGGAAGCCAGGCAGTATTCTAGGATCAGAAAATGAAAGGTGGTTTATATGGGAGAAGCTTATAGATTCAAATGTAATAGATGTGGTAAAGAGTATTCTGCAAGTTGGGGAATAGGGTTTGCTTTTCCAAATGTATATGCCGATACGGTAAAGAAAATTGTAGTTGGAGAATATGGCTCTGAATGGAAACATATTTTTGAGAGTGAAAAATATGTCGCAGTCAATGCTGATACATACGTTTATGTCTGTAAAAATAGTTTTTGTATGATAAGGAAGCTGAGAGACAATCTCTCAGCTTTTTAGATATAGAAATGTGTCGTTATCAATGACATGAATGAAAAAAGTACTCAAAGCAGTTACGTAATGATGAAATAATAGAAGAATGGTACAAACCATGCAGTATATGTATGCTATGATAGAGAATAAAGTTTGCAAAATACAGAAATCACAATTAAAGCATAAATGTACCGTTTAGCAAGCATAGAAATTAAATTGGAGAAAGTCCGGTAATTAGTGGAGGTGCTGTATGGCTTCTATAAGAGCTGATGTGGAAAAATATATAAAGAAAAAATATAAAGCAACCCCGGAATATCTTTGGAAAAAATATCCAAGCTTTGCGATATTCAGACATGAAGATAATCGTAAATGGTTTGCGCTTACAGCCACTATAAGCATGGATAAGTTAGGCATGGCATCATCTGAGGAAGTCGATGTCATAAATGTTAAAATTGATGATTTGATGCTGAGGGATATACTATTGCAGCAACCGGGATTTTTCCCTGGTTATCATATGAATAAGACCAGTTGGATCACAATTTTGATTGATGGCACAGTTAGTCTGGATGAAATCTGCAACATGATAGATGCAAGCTTTTTAGACACTGCATCTAAGAAGAAAAAGGATAAGTTCCGGCAGCCTAAGGAATGGTTAGTGCCGGCAAATCCTAAGTACTATGACATTGAGCATGCTTTTGATGAAGCAGATGAAATAGATTGGAAGCAGGGCGCAGGAATCATTAAGGGAGATACAGTGTATATGTATGTCGGCGCTCCTGTATCAGCAATTCTTTATAAGTGCAAGGTTACTGAGGTTGACATTCCTTATGAATATGAGGATAAAAACCTTAAGATTACGGCACTGATGAAGATAAAAATTCAGAAAAGATACAAGCCTGATAAGTTTACTTTTGACAGGCTCAAGGAAGAATATGGAATTTATGCTGTGAGAGGGCCAAGAGGGATTCCTAATAGTCTAAGTGCAGCACTTAAATAATCTTACGAGAAGGTGCTATGCGTGAAAAGGATATGCTCTGGGAAATTGCTGATTACTTGAAGGAACATCCAAACGCAGCAGTAGTAAACCTTGGCTGTGGTCTTAACATGATACAAGCTGGATGATCCGAATATCAAGGGAATACACCGCTTTATGTCAAAGCTCTGTGACAAGCTTGCGAAGATGTATATCTATCGGATGTGCCAGAAACTTAAAATACGTTGTACTGGTTATCTCAAAAGTTAAAGCTATGAATAGCCTGACAGGATCAAAAAAATGACTCTCTTATCTGCGCCAGGAATTTTTCAGCTATAGGAGTAAAAGAAGGATACTTGTTCCATATCAGATATAATTCCGATGTCTGTTTTGGCGACAGAGGCCTGAAAACAAGCCCGTTATCTTCAGAACAATCGATAAGGTGTTTGAAGGTCAGAAGTATTCCGAGCCCTTCCTTTGCAAACATGGATCCGTTATAGGACAGGCGGAAAGACCCTTCCAAATGAAGTCTTTCAAAATTGTCTCCTGCCCAATTAAGGATCTCATTGTTCCAGCTCTGCTCAGAGCAGAAGAGCGGCAAGTCTATCAGATCGGTTGCCTTGATGGATTTCTTTTTAGCGAGAGGATGATCTGTCCGCAGGACAACGCCCCATATATCCGCTTCGGGAAATTTTACATAATCATATTTGGCAGTGTTTGGCCTTTCACATAAAACGGCAAAGTCAAGAAGCCCCTTGTCGAGTTTTTCCGTGACCTGTTCCGTATCACCGCTGGTGATATGATATTTGAAGCCCGGATACCGGGTTTTCAGTTTGCGGATTTCCTTCGCAAGATGTCTTATCTGATAGCTTTCGGCCAGTCCGAAATAGATATCGCCGCCGGTGATGTCATCAAGCGTAATAAATTCCTGCTCTATGCGGTCTGCCATGGCTATGAGATCTTCTGCGCGATCGCGTAGAAGCATCCCCTCATCAGTCAGGGATATACTGAAGCTGTGACGGGTGAACAGTTTTTTACCAAGCTCATCCTCTAAAGATTTTAATATTTTAGACAACGTAGGCTGCGTGACATGTAGTAAGTCCGCAGCTTTTGTCATATTCTCTTCTCTTGCGACCGCAAGAAAATATCGCAGACTTTTGATCTCCATGGTAACCTCCATATTCAATGCGCTCGAAATATGATATTCCAAAGCAGAATATCATGATATTCATTTTATTCATTTGTAGAGTTTGCGTCAAGTGGTTACGATATATTTACGAGGTAAAACAAATGGAAATTACAGCACTGATCGACAATCTTACAGAAGGCGGCTGCAATGCATCGGATGTGAGTCTTTTGTCAATCAGCCGATCCTTAAGTACAGTAATGAGATAAGAAGTGCTGTTCTTCTTATCCATGGTGAGAAGGCTCATTCGTGCTATTTTTCAAAGGATGCTTATGCAGACATGATAAAGGACAGTAAATATGCGGACAACAAAGAACTTATGATAATTCCTGACGCTGTTCATACAGAATGATACAGAGGTAAGAGCTATCTTCATTATGCGTCCTTCCATAGGGATGACCTTGGATGACTTCTTATCGTATTTTCCGGATACATGAGGCATCCACCTTCTGCGCATGGATCAGAGAATTACTTATTGTCTTACGCTTACGAAATAAGCTAGAATATATTTATCGTAAACCAGCAGGAAACTGGATCAAGAAGATACATTCTTCAAGGAAGTCGTTGGATCTGCATCTGTATGTCAGGTATAAACGGCTGAAAACATTCATTTATAGCAAAGGAGATTTAACTATGGGCGGAATGATAATGATGGGATTGGATGAAGCTACTGCAAAGATGCAGGCATTATACGGAGAGAATAAAAAAATCACCGACGAAAATTATGACCCTTCGCTGGCAGTAAAGTGCATCAACGGTACCTTTGTGGGCAAGAAAACGGATAATATCATTGCGTACAAGGGCATACCCTTTGTAGGAAAACAGCCCGTCGGAAATTACCGCTGGAAAGCACCGGTGGATGTCATCCCTGACGACGGCGTTTATGAGGCGTACTATTTCGGAAAGGTTCCCTGCCAGGTTGGCAATGTCGGACAGATGGGTTCCCTCTACCCCCAGGGCGAGGACTGCCTTCACCTTAATATTTGGAAGTCTGACGAAAAAGGTGCGCATAAGAAACCGGTAATGGTGTGGATCCATGGCGGTGCCTATGAGCTCGGTGCCACAACCGAGCCGCGGGAGGAGGGTACCAGCTTTGTGAAAGAGAACCCGGACATCATACTCGTCTCAATAGAGTACCGTCTCAATGCTCTCGGATTCCTTCGCCTTTCACATCTGCCCGATGGAGCAGATTACCCGGATGCCCAGAACCTCGGTCTTATGGATCAGCTTGCGGCGCTGAAATGGGTACATGAGAATATCGAGGCCTTTGGCGGTGACAGTGCTAATGTTACAATATTCGGTCAGTCCGCCGGCGGAGGATCCGTGTCCCTGCTGCCCCTTGTGGAGGGTTCGCACCGGTATTTCAGGCGCGTAATCGCCCAGAGCGGTTCGCCTGCATTCTGCAGGTCAACAGAACAGTCTGTCTGGTGTACGAACACGCTGATGGAAGAGCTTGGCTGCAAAACTGTTTCCGATCTCATGAAGATTGACGTAGACGAGATCGTACAGGCTGCATCGAAAGTGATCTCGATGCCTATCACCACCCCGGAGCGTGACGGTAAATTCCTGCCACTGGATGTGTTCGATGCTTACGAGAGGGGCGCAGCAGCGGACCTTGACATCATGCAGGGCTGCACGAAGGACGAATGCAGTTATTTCGTTGCCGGGTTTGGTCCGGAGCTCTTCATGCAGTGGGCGGAGAACTGTAAGGCAGAGAAGCTGGCTCAGTGTACTGAGGAGGAAAAGGCACTGGCAGAGAGCTTCTGCGAAAACGCTCCGGGAGAGGATTATGAGAAACTCAGCCGTTTTCTTGATCAGTACTGGTTCAACGCACCCCTCATCAGGACTGCGGAGAACCAGGTTAAGGCCGGCGGGAAAACCTATGTCTACTATTTCAGGGTAGAATCCTCCATTCCGCTGATGAAGAGCGGGCATGCAGTAGAACTCTCGGAACTGTTCAATCATGCGGAAGAAACCCTCGTCACCGGAAGACAGTTTGACAAGACATTTTCCAAGACCATGAGGAAAATATGGGTTCAGTTCGCCAAGTGCGGCAATCCCTCGCTTACCGCTGACCTTTCGCCCGACGGTAAAGCGAAGGAGTGGCCGCTCTACGACCTCAAGGAAAAGAACGTAATGGTATTTGACGAATTCGATATCCGTGCGGAAAAGGAGTCCTCCATGAATATCGTCGATTGGGAAAGAACCTACTTCCTGGCCAAGTACTATGTCCGTTAAACAAACGAAAGATCAATGTAATGTTATAGACCATGTTTTCAGAGGATATAAAAGATATGTATTGTACAGATGAATATAAGGCAGCAGAAACAAGATATGATAATGAAGCCGTATTCTATAAAAGGGTTGGACGTTCGGGCTTAAAGCTCCCCAAGGTTTCCCTGGGGCTTTGGCATAATTTTGGCTCTAAGGATGATGCGGATAACATGAAGAAACTTCTCTTCACCGCATTTGACCATGGCATCACTCATTTTGACCTGGCAAACAATTACGGACCCGATAACGGCACGGCAGAAGAAAATTTCGGTCATATTGTTGCAAAAAATATGAGAGCATACAGGGATGAAATGATCATTTCCACAAAGGCAGGCTACTATATGTGGAAAGGACCTTACGGAGACTGGGGTTCAAGAAAATACCTTATCGCTTCTCTTGATCAGTCACTGATGAGAATGGGGATTGATTATGTGGATATTTTCTATCATCACCGCATGGATCAGGAGACGCCTCTGGAAGAGACCATCATGGCGCTGGATCAGATAGTACGCTCCGGCAAAGCTCTTTATGCCGGAATTTCAAATTATAACGGAGAACGTGCCGCTGAAGCTATGAAAATAGCGAAGGAGATTCATCTACCCTTGATCATCAATCAAAACAGATATTCTATCCTGGACAGGACCATAGAAGAAAACGGTCTCAAGCAATATGCAGGTGAATCAGGCATGGGGATCATCTGTTTCTCACCTCTTGCACAGGGAATGCTGTCCGAAAAGTATCTTGATGGCATTCCTGATGATTCAAGGATCACAAGGGACGGCAGATTCCTTCACGCTTCAGACATTACCCCTGAAAAGCTTCAGGCTATACGAAAGCTTGCTCTTATAGCAAAGAGAAGAGGACAGACATTGCCACAGATGTCACTTGCATGGGTTCTGAAGGATGAGGAGATCACATCAGTTTTGATCGGTGCATCAAAGCCTTCACAGATCCTTGAAAACATCAGTGCAGTTGAAAACACTGTATTCACCGAAGAAGAACTCAGGGATATTGATGAGATTGCGAAATCTGTCATGGGTAAGCTGGATCCAAGAAGACATGTATAAAATATTTCGAGCTGTGTACCGTCTCGCAAAAATGCATTTAATGCGTTACTATTGAAAATTGAATATCTATTTATCACATAATAATGCTTAAATATCAGCACATTTGTGCCGAAAGAAATAAACTGGTACATATATGGAAGATCACTTCAGATCCTGATTTGTCATTAAATGACGCAAAAAAAAGCTCATATGAAGAAGGGACCTATTCCTCTACATTCCTTAATTCCTCAGGAAAGCTCAATATCAAGCTTTGCGGCAGGATTGATTCCCTTACGGCTCCTGCATTCCTTAAGGCATGGGAAGAGGAAGCCAGCAAAAATAAAGTGGATTCTGTCATGATCGATTGTACAGACCTACAGTATATATCCTCTGCAGGTCTCCGGGTTCTGATGATCATCAAAAAAGCTCTTCCCGACAATGAGCTGATACTCCAAAATGTCGGTGCGCCTATCAAGGAAATACTGGATACCACAGGCTTTTCGGATCTGTTTACGGTCTTATCATGGATATCATAAAAAATTGAATAAGAGTCTTGCCTTTTAGATTCAGGCAAGGCTCTTTTTTTTTACTGTCATATAGGATGATTATTGAATACTATAGCTGATTTATTATATTATTAAAGTAGTATAAAGTACGGGAAAAATTAACGAAGATCAAGCCACAGAGGTTTTTTAGTGATTATTTCTATGGAGGTCGGGATGGTTAAAGGAAATGTTCTTGTCATAGGTAATTCCGGAGTGGGGAAATCCACCTTGATCAATGCTGTTTTGGGTGATGATGCCGAGAAGAAGGCCGTTACAGGAAAGGGCATAAAAGGCACAACCCTTGATCTTGAGATATATGAAAATGATGGGATATCCTTCCGCCTGATAGATACCATTGGTTTTGAGCCGGGTTTTCTCAAAGAACGAATAGCGGTCAATGCAGTAAAAAAATGGTCAAAAGACTCTACAAAAGCAGGAAAGGAAGATTCCCGCATAAATGTCATATGGTTTTGTGTTGACGGGACTTCCTCAAAGCTGTTTCCCAAAGCCATAGATTCAATGATGCATGCCACAAGCCTGTGGAAAAATGTCCCCATAGTAGTTGTCATAACAAAGTCCTATTCAGAGCCCGAACGTGAAGAAAATAAGCAGATGATAAGGGATGCTTTTGCTGCAAGAAGGAAGTACGTTGACAGGCTGAATGACATCATCCCTGTCGTGGCAGAGCCTTATACCCTGAGAGAGGGAATCTACGCTCCTCCGGAAGGCATCACGGAGCTTATAGAGCTTACAAACAGACTTCTGCCTGAAGGTTTCAAAGCTGCCGAACAGGATGTAAAAAACTATAACCTTTTACGAAAACGCGCCCTTTCTCAGACTGTTATCACTGTTGCAACATTGGCAGGTATCACTGTGGGAGGTGTATCCCTTCCCTTTGCTGACGGCATGGTACTGACACCTACGGAAAATCTGGAAATAGAGTCTATAGCCAAAATATGGGACATCAGAAAAAACGATCAGTCAAAAGCCCTTTTTGATACGATCATTGATGTAGGTACGGTAGGTGCTGCAGGAAAGCTCCTTGCAGGAAGTTTAAAATCCATCCCCTTCATAAATGTAGGTACCGCAGTTGTTAATGCTTTTATAGCAGGCAGTATAGTCTTTGCCCTTGGCGAAGGTGCTTCCTATATATTTGAACAGATATATATGGGCAGGAGATCCATATCCGATACTGAATGGGTTAAAAAGATCCTTGAAGAGAAGCTGACAAAGTCATTCCTGGAGGAACTCACAAAGGCAATGAAAAATCTTCCGGAAAATGCCGATAAAAAACAAATTCTGGATCTGATCCTGAAGGTGTTTGGGAAAAGGAAATAGTTTGAAAATACCATTCATCACTCTGTGCCGCCTGGCTGCGGAACGGAGATTAATATGTCATGAAAACAGTGCCGATAAACTTTACATATAGTAATAATCATGTTGACATAGCTTAAATATACATTTGATCTGTCAGAATATTAATGATACAAGGAGCCAATTAGATCTGCATCCGTATGTCAGAAATAAACGGCGAAAACATGCGTTTATAGAGGAGGAAGGTATTATGAGTATGTTTTGTGAAAACTGCGGCGCGAAGCTGGCGGATGACGCTAAGTTCTGCGAGGAATGCGGAGCAAAGATACTTCCCGCATCACAGGTTCCACCCTCATCAGGGCAGGATGAAGGGTCATACTTCAACCAAAACCAACAACCAGGGCAATATAATTGGCCAAACCAGGGCTATGGTCCAGGTTCCGGTAATGTACGGAATCAGGGTTATGGACCAGGTTCAGGCAATCTTCAGAATCAAGGCTATGTGCCTGCTCCCGGAAAGCCTAAAAAATCCGGACTTCCTAAAGTGGCAATAATAGGCGGTGTAGCTTTGGTGGCTGCTGCAGCAGTCGGGATTTTCTTGATATCAGGAAAGCTTAAAGGCGGTCAAAATGAAGAGGAAAGCTTACCCGACGGAACTTATACAGATTATACTGATTCGTCATCCCTGACTAACTCCGGCGTTGGATCGGGCACTCAGACTTCCGGTGCCTCCGGAGGAATATCTGCAAGAGACCAGGCTAAGGCTCTTGATGCTGCCTTAAGTATCGCCGGCGGCATGATGGACGCTTCACAGCTGAAGATCCCTGAAGGTGCCACAATCAAAACCGATGCGGAGTTTGTGGAGCTTATCGGTGAGTACGAGGGCGAGATCCAGATGACTACCGTGAGCGGATTTGAAGGAATAGACGGAGCACCCTCCAATATTCTCGAGCTTGAGAAACAGGTACTGGACGCACCTATTCCTTGCACATTGGAAATCGAAGATGACGGACAATGGTCTATCAAATGGAACTTTATAGGCAATATGAACTTTGAAAGCCGGGACTACGATGATCCGGAAGAGGTCACTCCCGCACAGATTTCTGCCCTTATGGTGTCGAGACCGATCAACGGCGTTTACCATATGTCCTTTGATATGGAAGGAGACGATGACAAGGGCGGAACAGCAACCATGAAGATGTCTCACACCGGCGCCTACTGCACGAACGGAACGGACAGGCTTATAGCGGGCAACCATATGATGTCAGCTACTATGTATGGAGCTCAAATAAATATCCAGGGAGATTTTGTTGTACATAAAACCACTGAAGATGTCGCTCGTGAAGAGCTGGAAGCTTCGAAGAGAAATTATGACAGTTATCAGGAGGCTACAAAAGAAGGGTATACAGAACAGGAAGACAGCTCTACGGATACAGTCAATACTGCCATGATCGGACGCAAGGCAAAAGAAATTGCCGAAAATAAGAGCGACAGCTCCGACAACAGCCGGAATCAGAAAGCTGAAAGCAATCAGGAAATTCCTACCGTAACAGGAGGAAAATGGAAACAGGTTGCAGCCACCTGGCTTTACGAGAAGGGCAAAGAAATCGTAAAGAACAGCTGGATCGAGACCGACGGTGTTTACTATTACGTGGACGAAGACGGCTATATGCTCGAGGACGCATATACCCCGGACGGATATTACGTAGGTCCTGACGGAGCATATGATCCAAAGGATCCCAAAAACAAGGGTGTTTCCGGAAACAGTTCAGAAAGCAGCAGGAGCAGTGATGATGAAGAGTTTCTCCCGTCTACATTTGCCAAGAAAGCAAAAAAAGACATCCTTCAGGATGGCACAGTAATGTACATGAATTCCGTCGGTGACTATGTAGCAAATGTCTGGGTACAGGACAGTGACAATGGTAAATATTATTACACAGGACCTGACGGCTGCATGATCAAGGACAACTACAGTGCTGACGGTTACTGGTGCGGTTCTGACGGAGAATGGGATAAGAGCGTTAAACAGCGTAATGAAGATCCCGAGCCTGAGACCGGTACCTATGTAGGCTTTGTTGCTACCTGGAAGGTAAAGATAACAAAAGACAGTAAATACGGAACTGCCACACATACTTATACAGAATTCGGAGGCACACCGCAGGTATATGATCTGACGCCTGTTGGACACGGAGTATATATCGCCGAAAATGAATACGGTACGATTGCTTATATGTCAGTAACTAATAACGGCAAGACACTTATAGTTTCTGAGGCAGGCATCACAGAAGAATGTACTTTGAAGTAATATCCATCTGTCGGCATTTCTTGGGATAGATCGCCCGGCAGGATTCTTCCCCGGGCGTGAAGGGAGGAAGTGAATGGCTCGTTTTTGCAGGTATTGTGGAACAGAACTATCTGATAATGCAGTCTTTTGTAAGAACTGCGGAAGTCAGGTTCCTAAAGCAGAACAACAAAAGATACAACCTTTCGGTGATGATCAGGGGGCGGCAAAGCCAGCCCCCGTTTTCTGCCGCTATTGCGGCGGTGCTGTTACCAACGGTGCACCATTCTGCAAAAACTGCGGAGCAAGTCTGAAAGACGGAGGCGCAGTGCGGCAGGACATCCGGCAGCAAGCGACCGTTCAAAACAGGCCCAAGTCACAAAATCCCAACCAATACCGGGCACAGATGAATAATCAGCCTCAGGTGCAAAGACCTCAGGATTATGGGCAGTATAACCGGAACGCAGGGCAGCAGAGTAATACTCTATATTCCAATGATCCTCGTCGTCGAAATCCTTTGAAGCCTTTGATTGCTGCAGTTCTCGTGCTGGCACTTTTTGTGTCCTTCGTTTACCCGGGTTTCGTCCGTACACGTTTGTTTGGGAGTGGCTCAGACAAGGGAACCGGAGGCTTGATACTGACTCCTCCGGAGAAGGATCCCGACAAACGAAACACAGGAAATAACAGCAATGGTAACCTAAAGATAGAATATGATCTCCCCACAGAAGAAGAACTGGAAGCGGAATACGCAGAGATCGATGCGGCTTTAGAAAACGGAACTCTATTTGCAGATGATCTAAGCATTGAAAGTGATCCGCACCCGGAGTACAAATGGCTCTATAGCAGTGAAGATGGCTGGAATGTGTCGGATGAAAGCGAAGATGCACCAAAGCAGCAGCCAAAAATACTTCCTAAAGGTAAAAGTAAAGCATTCCGGACTGAAACTCCCTACGGCGTTACGATTTCCGCAGAAGAAAACTCTTTGGACAGGGATCGGACATTTAAGATTACACCTGCAGACTGGTCGGAGGTCGAGCAGTTGGAGGAGATTCTCTCCAGAGAGGTCGAAGGCTCAGGAATGGTTCTTGATGCCTTTGAAGTGGATGCAGGTCTTGCAGATGACGAAGCATTTTCCGGGCACTTCACAATGGAATTTGATCTGGATCAAATGGGTGTGACGGAGGATGAATATCCTCTTCTTTCCTTTTACAGGGTGGATGATTCCGGCAAATGGTATGAATATGCAACTCAGATTGAAGGAAATAAAGCGATAATCCATTCGAATCAGAACAGTATCATTATGGGTGTACTTATCGCAAGTCGCATAACTCTCCTGGCACTTTACGGATATGACGGTGTTTTAGCTTATAATAATGGAGCCTATCTGAATCCCTTTACCGGTAATTTCCCGCTGTATTACAGGGGATTCGAAGTCATGAATATAACACTTAACCGTGAAAAATTCAAAGATATCCTGATGCAGGGGAATGAAGTCCGTCTTTCCACATTTAGAGATAATGCCCAGGAACAGGCTGTTCAGGAAGCAATAGACAAATATAATCTTAGGGATCAGAAAGTGACTAATAGAAAAGGTTTAATGGCATATATTCAGAAATTGAGACAAGATCCCAAGAGAGCAGACGAAGGTCAAAAAATGCTGGCTGCATTAAATGACAGAACAGACAAAATTTATGAAGAAAGCATAAAGAAGGATCCGGACTATATACGTGTCAAAAATAATATAGAAGCATACAACAAGGCTTATGAGGCAAATAAAAAGGTTCCCCCTGAACTGGAGCAGGTCGACAAGGTCTGCGAGAACGCAGTCAGGGCATGGGGGTGGCTGGAGGACGAACTGAAAGTAGATATGCCGGAGTACAAGCTCAGGATCGAGTTAAGCGGAGAATCCAAAGGTTCCTATGGTGTAACGGTGACTCCCACTTTTGGGCATGCCTATATTGTCGTTTATATGGATAAGCTTGCAACCGGCACGACCCTTGCCTATGATTCACTGCTATGCACGCTTTGCCATGAGATGTTCCATGTAGTGCAGAGGGGCTATGCCTGGGATTCCATGGCAAATTATAAGTTTGATGAAATGAGCGCCCAGGACGTTGAGGAGATGGCATATGACTATTTTTCCAAGGCAGAAACGGATCCGATCACTTCTTCAAAAAGTGCAGTACTGGAAAACCTGACGGACGCCTGGTATTTTGCCCTTCCGTTGGATGATTTCAGTACAACCTATCCGGAAGGCAGCATTTCTGTTTCCGGTGATAAAAAGGCGGACGCCTCCTACCCGATTGCGCCGTTCCTGACCTATCTGCGCACAAAATATGTTAAGCCTGTGAAGAGATATCCGGATATTCTGGAAACTTACGGTGGGCTTTGGAAACGCGGAAAGGTGACGCATATCCTGAAGGAGGCCTTTGGACTGGGAGACGATGAGGTAAAACTGACCGAAGCCTACCTGAAATTTGCAAAAAAGAAACAGACAAAGTTTTATAAAGAAGCGCTGAAGGATAATGTTAATAAAGTCTTTGCTCCTGCAGCGCCTGTGGAAGGAAAAACAGAGATCAGTCTGTTGAATAAGAATTATACGATCAGGGTCAGGAGGGTACAGCCGAAGAAACTGGTCAAAGTAGGAGAAGAGTATGCGCTGGCGATCAAATATAATGACGATTTTCAAAACCTTATGCCCGACTTTGAGATCACGCCGCTGAAGCTGAAAAAAGACAAGGATTATAAAGAGTTCGGAGAGGGACTGTTCATTGAACCCAGAAAATATGCTTCTGACGGGGAAACAGTCTATATGATGGAAGCGGACGGAGGAACAGGATCTGTTACTGAGGGAACGTTCTGGGACGGGGATCCCAGCGGTTATACTATTTACCTGATGGTAAAACCGGAGCAGCCGGAAGTCGAGAAAAGAGGAGAAGTGCTTGAATTGAAGCTGCCGGAACTCGAAAAGGAGCCTGAAAAAGAAGTTATTAACAGTTATGTGATCACTCTCCGCACAGGCAAGACGGATGTCCTGCAGAAGGAGGTCACAAGAGAGGATATCAAAGAGGCAGGAGAAGAACCGGTCAAGCTGGATATTTCCAATCTGAACATTAAAGGAAAGAATCTGACGGATGAAGAGCGAAAGAACCTTGTGGTAATCATCCAGGAATGCGTGGAGAATACCTATAAAACCGGGAAGCCGTGTCTTGGTCCCGAATCGGATCCGGTTCCGCTGGAGAATGACATTTACGGAACCTGGGAATTTGTTTCCGATATCAAGGAATACAGTTCACCTCTCCTTGGCGGTATGGTAGACCTTCAGAACAAGACCATCAGCCGTCAGAACCTTGGTCCGGACGCTCCTCAGGAGGCAAAGCAGCAGGTTAAGGACTTTACGGATCAGTATTATCAGAAGCAAAATGAGATATCCAATTCTGTATCAAAGGGCAAGATGATCGTCCGTCCGACTATAGAGATTGATGTTGCAGAAGTTTCCCTTAAGTTCCCGGAGGCTCCGGAGGAACTTTATAAGGGAACCTATAACCGGAAGACGATGCAGCTGACCCTGGAACGGAAGAATACTCTGTATTCATTTACCGGAGCAGATAAGGAATACAATGCCCTGCAGAATGAATATCACAAGAAGATAGAAAGCGGAACTTATGATCTGAAGGATTTCGGACTTGCACCCGGTATGGTGCTTCAGATTGCATCAGAACCGGATAAGAAGAATCCGTCGAAGACCATCATGACCTTCACGGGGGATCTGGATGTAGACAATCAATTTGTCAAACTGAAATCCAAGCTAAGCGGAACCAAACTTTCCGACGAGTATTGATATTAAAAGCTGTAAGAGTGATATAGGCGCCGATTAAATCTGCATCTGTATGTCAGAAATAAACGTAGAAAAACATGCATTTATAGAGGAGGTATTACAATGATCAAAACCGACTACAAATGTAAACATAGAAGAATTGCCCTTATGGCAGTGATCCTAACCGCTGTGTTTTCGATTTCTGCCTGCAACGGCAAAAAAGACAACACAGGTTCAGACACCGGCAATGTAAACGGCTCTGACGCTGCCGGAGTATCCGGTAATGTCTCCGGCGGCGCATCCTCAAACGGTCCGGAAGGAAAAGATGATGTAGAAAAGTCAATCCGGAGTATGGCCGCTGAATACGGAGTAGATATGCCTGAAGGCATCGTGTCCCTTGCCGATCCCAACGAAATCTATGAGTCCGACAATATGATACAAATGAAGAATAACGATCTTTTCATCGCCATGAAAACAGCTTCTGACTGGGTGGATTCGGAGGCAGGGCTCTCCTCCGGAAAGAAATATATTTCTGTACCACTTGAGCTAAACGATTACGGCTTCGGGACAACCAGGACAATTCCGGATGCATCTCATTTTTATATCATTGAAGCAAAGGACGGAAACGGTACGATACTAAATCTCGGTGCGCAGGGTCTGAGACCAAAGACCGACATGCCAGTTTCTGAGATCAAATCAGACCCGGAGCAGTACTATACTTCGGAAAAACCTTATGATGCACCAAATGCCAACGTAGGCATGAATCTCTGGCTGCTTTATGAAGTACCGGCTG
>OCTX012202934.1_pt1 | contig 23423 bp, 21 predicted proteins | sample 1539691 | NCBI WGS metagenome assembly OCTX01 (sample SAMN02144231, study PRJEB22623) | gut metagenome | biome: sheep rumen | host: Ovis aries | place: New Zealand
TAACAAAATAATCATCGCTCACCCCGTAGGGGCACAGGCTCTGTGAGCGATACCAAAACCTTGACGTAGGGCGGTCTCTGCCCGGAGTCAATTGCATCCTTCCCTCGGGAGAAGGCCTTGGTTGGGGGAATGTCTCTTTTGTAACTTTTCTCTGCGCCAGAGAAAAAGTTAGAATTACTTCTCTTTTATAAAGAGGATTCAGAGGATTCTTACGACTTCTTTAAAGAAGTCAAATATTCCTCATGCAAATGATAATACTTCATCATAAAGAGGATATAGCCCAATGTCACGAGCGAGCCCGAAACTATCAGATAGATCCAATGAGCCAGTATCGTATCCGGTATCACATAGATAGCGACCAGCGAGAATGCCAATTGCAGCACCATATAGATGCTGCTCACCACCACATGCGGCATCTTCAGTTCATTCGCCATCAATTGATAAGCGTGTTTGCGATGCGCCTCCCCCAGATTCTCATGCAGCATGATGCGATGGCAGATGGTAAGCATGCCGTCAAGACCATACAGCAGATACAGCACAATCCAAGTGATATCCCCCGTCACATACATCAGCCTGCCGATACAGAATACCAATATCAACGCCATGCCGATCGACCCGACATCCCCAGCAAAACATTTGGCTTTTTGACGGAAATTAAAGAAGCAGAAAACCAGGACAGATAGAAGGATGACTATCAGCATCGTCTCATCAATGAATCCCACCCCACTCTTAATTCTTAATTCTTCATTCTTAATTGCAAGTGGTATGAGTACCGCTATTGAATACCCTCCGGTGATGCCATTGATACCATCCATAAAGTTAAAGATGTTCGTACCCGCCACGGCCACGATCAGTGCGAATGGTATGATCCACCACATATCCCATTGTAAGATACCAATCTCCTGAAACACTAAAAACATCGCCGCAAAATGCGCAACTAATCTCAGCGAATCCGGAAGCGAATGAATGTCATCCACAAAACTGATCCCAGCAGCCAATGTCACACCAACCAACAGCCAGGGATAGTTAAAGCCATACCAGATACTCCATATCCACAGTGCGATGGTGAAGATGATTCCTCCACCCCTCAGCACTATGCGAGTATGCGAACTCCGCTCATTCGGCTTATCAATGATGTTAAACCGATCAGCAACCTTAAAATAGCACACCTCCAGCACCACCAAAAGTGCCAGAATCATCAAATATGTAATCATAAAAATTTATTTACTTAAGAATGTCTTCCATGATAGTATGACAACGCCTGTACACTGACCACAAGCCCCAACCAAAATTCACTATAACAATGCTCAACTCATGAAGAGTTCAACCATTTACATGAGCCCGTAAGCGCACAGACGTACATACGTCTCCATCGGGCTTATTTTCAATAATTTGACAATATTAGAGAAATCATCCTCCAAGATATTTCCACAATAGTCCCCTTCCAACAAAGACTCTAATCTAGAAGGCTTCATCTTCCGACAATCAATATAACTGTCATGACTTAGAAAAGGATATTTTGACTTGGATATTGGTAGGAAAAAATCTTCAAACTCATGACTGATATAATCACGATTAATTTCGGAATCAAAGACCACACCTCCATAAATATTTCCCTGGTCATCAAAACCCACTATAACAAAAAACTTTGGCCGGAAAGACATGCCATCTTTCGGTGTAATCTCATTACGCTCGTCTGCCTTTATTTTATAGATTTGGCCTATCTCGACAGTTCTAGTTTCCATGTTCATGACATCAAGGCCTTGTTGATAGCCATATCCTCTCGGATATACTCAACCATACTTTCCGAGGCCCCACCAGAACGTGCGATATCCTCAACAGACATCTTACGGCCATTAGCCAATGCCTTAAAATAATACTCATCATGAGTCATTTGCTCCAATTCGGCAAACGACTTAACTATGTTTTTTGTAATAGCGCTATCCAAAGCCTCAATTTCCGACTTCGAAAGATAGTCCATATTGGGAGTTCTCAATGGATTCACGTTTGAACTATTCCTATCCACCGACACGATGTCAGCAAACAGTCCTCCCTTATTTTCCTTTATTTCCTTAAGAGAGTCATATATTCGCGAAGGCACAGGTCCATGAGGGAGAGCATAATAGTCATCTGTTGTAATCTTCGCACCCCATCTTACCAAATGCTGGCGCTCGGCAAGATACAGGATCTTCATGAGATGATAATAATCCACCACCCCTGTCTTGCTCAATATATAAAGGATAACCTCCTTTATCTTTTGATCCTCATACTGCTTAATCGTATCCACCATATCGTTTCGCATTTGCGATTAATTACGGATTTTTGAGAAATATCCGCTGCAAAGATAGACTTTTTTTCGATATGTTCCAAATAATTGGGGTAAAATTAACATTTCACCATTTATTCTTTACTTCGGGGCCTGACCCCAGAGGTAAGTTTTATCGGCTACCCCACAAAACTCTTAATAGTCTCTCTCAGCCCATCTTTCGCTCTTACTGGCATTTCCTTCATGCCCAGGGCAGCCTTGATCTTGGCGTTCGACACCACGTAGTTCTCGGTCAGCTTCTGCATGCGGAGGCTATTCAATGGGAGGTGTTCACCAAATTCGAGCCAACAAACCCATGGACTCCTGTAATCAATATTTCCATACTTACCAACTCACAGCTACATCCACAGTATTCCCAGATGAGCCGATGGCGACGCGCTTGTTATGCTTGGCGAATACCAGATCACTCAGCCACCAAGTCAGTTCAGCTGCACCGATGCCAAGACCAGCACCAGCAACCACATCATACCAGTGATGATGCTTGTTGACCACGCGCTCAACACCTATAGCCGTAGCTGCAGCATAGCCCGCAATAGGAATCCAGATACAGTCTTTTCTGAACTCCTTATCTATCGAGCGAGCAGCCGCAAATGCCATCGAAGCATGGCCTGAAGGGAATGACTTGTTATCCGAATGGTCTGGGCGTTCTTCATTAACAACCTTCTTAAGCACAGTCTTTGCTCCAAAGGCTACTATAACCGAGGCTCCCGTATTCACAAAGAATCTCGGCCAGTTATGCCCACCTTCCCAATGCATTTCCTTGCGGCGTTCCCCTGGTTTATCCCACCAATTCTTCCCAAACTCATACTGAATACCTACATTCAGGTCGAACCATCCGTTATGACTTAAGCCAGAATCACCTGTATAGTATTTTGTATCATGAAATCCGCTCGTGGTAACTTGATAAGCAAAATCAGCAAATAGTTTCAACCTGTCCGAAGCCGCATAAGTCTGCTCTGCACCAATACCAAGAATAGGACATTCCTTATGCTCAGAAGAGAAATTAATACCTAGTCCCATTCGTGGATAAACAATTGTATTCCATTTTCTTGTTCTATCATATCCACCAAAGATATTATGTAAGTTGAAAAAGAAATCAGCATATACAGATACAAATCCATGCTTATCTTTATTACTTCCTGGCACACTATCTCTATCCAAATAATATGCATGCCCATTCCCTATAATACCGTTCTGCCAGTTCAGTCCTCCTCTTATACCGACCTCTGGTGTAAACCATTTTCCGATACCTACATTGACACCGAATGTACTACCATTGGGGAAAACATTTGAGAAATTTGTGCCGTACGGATTTTGTAATGACATGCCCAGACCTACTTGGGCGAACCAGTTATCCCAAAAGCTGTTAATTATCACGTCTTTTGACATACTTGTCCCATAAATACTTGAGACATGAAAGAAATCATTGATCTCAGAAAGATCCATCTCTACACCTACATTAATCTCGGCATACCCATTACTGCCATGCCCTGTTCCTGAAGAAACGCCATTGATGCTCGCAACAAAATTATAACCAACATCAGCAAAGAGTCGCCATCTCTCACTCAAACGATAAGTATTAATAACACCTAAACCGAGAATAGGACACCCTTTCCCAGTACCAATATCCAACCAGCCACCAGCCCGAGGCGAAACTATCAGATTCCACTTTCTATAGGGCTGATACACTCCGATTAAATTATGCATGTTCAGTTGGATATCCCACGTAAATGTCATAAACCCACCTTTATCATGATTACCACCAGGCACTCCATATGGTTGTAACCAGGTATTATGGTCATTCTTTAAAATCCCATTATTCCACTTCACCTTAAATCGACCGCCAAATTCTGGAGAAAACCACTTACCTACAGCTACATCTATGCCAAATGACTCCCCATTTGGAAAGACATCCTTCATATTATGCCCTTCTGGGAATTGTAGATGCATATCCGCACCAACCTGACCATACCAATTATCCCAGAATGAATTCGTTACAACAGGATCTAATACAAGGGGAGTATTATCTTGTGCGTAAAAGTCTAAAGACAAGCAGATTGCAATGATCAGTATACGATATCTCATTTTTTATACTTTGTAATTCTCCAACACATCCATGGGTTCCCATCCAAGTTCTCTTCTTGCTTTCTCATTGCTGAAAGTAAGCGACTTTGTCATTTTCTCCAGTTTATAACTGTTGATTGGGGCCTTGTTTCCTAACAAATTCCCAACTTTTGCCATACACCAAGCCATCCAATAAGGTATATTCAGAGGTTTACCCTTACCCAACTGCTTTGCTACAGACAAAGATATATCACCGAAAGATGGTTGTCGTGTATCGCAAACATTATATATTCCGCCTTTCTCCTCAAGTAAAGGCACAAGATGAGCAATATCCTCTGCCATCAGAATACTTTTGACAACCTTACCCCCAGCAATATTCATATAATAACCCTTCTTGATACCTTTCACCATAGCGCCAAGGTTGCCAGGAGCATTCTTGCCAGCAAGTAGAGAAGGGCGCAAGATGCTAAGTTTCACCGCTTTCTTCTCACACCATTCTGTAAGGTACATCTCTGCCATAATTTTACTCTTAGCATAGGGAGATTCGCCATTTAAAGGATGCTCTTCAGTTATCATGTCACCATACTCACAACCATACACAGCTACAGTACTGATAAATATCAGAGTTTTAGGAACTCCTGCTTTCTCAAGTGCCAGACAAAGGTTCACGGTTCCTTGATAGTTAACGTCAAAGAACACCTGTGCTTCTGCTGTAGTCTTGGGTACAGTGTGAGCCTTCCCGGCTGCATGTAGCACTACATCATAATGAGTATTAATTGGTGGCACTTCCTTGGCTATATTAAATTTGATATCATCATCATCAGTCAAACCAATGGTGTGTACATCATACATCTTTTCCAGCAAAGGTCTGGTGTTATATCCTAAGAATCCAGATGCGCCGGTAAACAATAGTTTCTTCATTATATAGCTTCAACAAATTTATTCAATATGATATCTTTAGCATACTCCGTTTCCGACACCTTTCTGGCTCTTTGTCCCATTTCTTTAAACTCAGCACGTTTCTCAACTGAAAGATTTGAGATGAACTTGACAATGCCCTCCCTATCTGACGGTTCGAACACATAGCCAATTCCTTTCTCTTTTACAAGAAGCCCAATCTCGCTATTTGATTCTCCTATAAACAAGATGGCCTTGCCTGCAGCCATGATATTATATGTTTTGGAAGGCACCCCGAGCCCAAACATTCCTTCAGTAAGCGTCACGAGTGCTAAATCGCAACTATTAATCACTTCACTCTGCCTAGAACGCAAATATGCCCCATGGAACACAACATTCTTCATTCCATTTTTCTGTGTATATTCCTTCAAGCTGTTCTCTTCAGCACCAGTACCCCAGAGATGAAACTCCATCTTATCATTGCCTGCCGTCTTGATATCTTCAACCATTGCTTGCAGACCTTGCACTCTCCCTATGTTTCCAGCATATTCAAGTACAAATTTGTCATGATGCATTGACATTTCCATAGGAGAAACAATATCAAGATCCGCCCAGTTCTCAATGACAATAGTTTTTGGTTTGTGCTCAAAACGTCCAACTTTTTGTTCCAGCACCTGCTTCATATCCCTTCCTATTGCTATCAACTGGTCAGCCCTGCTATATGCTTTATCAAAGATATTCTTCAGAATGTTGTATGCAATCTTTGGCAATTTCAGTCCTGCAGGTGCCGTATTCTCTGGGAACACATCATGCACCAGGATATTCAGTTCGAAATTCTTTTTCTCCCTGAGTTTAGAAACCAGCGCAACCACAGGAGCCGGATTTGTTACCAACAGAACCTTGTCACCATCCTTGATACTCTTCTTGGCTGTCTGATACAGTTGCCAGCTTATCACAGCAAAGCGCATTGCCTTCCCAAAGAAAGTATTCTTATCCAAATCCACCCCCTTAACATGGGTGACTTGAATACTTGAATTCAAAACAAATTTATTGTTTGGATCCGTCTTTTTTCGTTTATCATATATCTCAGGCCCGCAAATAACTTTTACATCATATTTTGAAGCCATCACATTGGCTATCTCCCCTAAGATGAAAGCCGTTGAGGTTTCATCTGGGGGAAATAGTTCTGAGATAATCCAAAGAGTCTTACTCATTAATCAAATAATTATTTTCTGATGCGATGGTCAAGTCCTAACATCTGGTAAATCTTAATACCTATTTTGTATGCCCAGTTACTGGTGCGATACTTATGACCATCATAGCCTTTATCAAAATAGCCTTGTAGTTCTGCTTCGCTTATCTGAAGTTTCTTAGCTATGTCCTTAAACATCTGCTTACCTTCTTCCTCAGTCAGCGGAGGTTCTTCCATCTGCTTAAGAGCCTCTTCACGTGTCATCTGACCAGTCATAATAAGACTTGAGTTCCAAGCTATACGGATATCCTGACCATAGCGTTTCGGATTCCAATAACCTTCAATAAATTTCGTAATTTCATCCTCAAAGTGCTTTTGTCCGTATGCTTCATATCCATATTCTGTATGTAGAGTATCTATCATCTGCTGACGAGTCAAAGGCATCAAGTTCAGTGGAGTCACGGTCTTAACGCCCTTTACGTACGGAAGCCAAAACTTGTGTTTAAAGCCCGATGTCCATACATAGTGTTTAGGCATCCAGCCGTCACCATTCCTGCGAATAACATCTTTTACATAAGTTTGATCTGAAGCAGATCCGCCACCTTCACTCCATGACTCTGGGTCGGCAACGGCTTCTGTTGCCACATTGAAACCATTCAGGATATACTTGATTCCCATCTTGTCAGCGAAGTGGTCAACCATTGCAACGAATGCATGATCCTGAGGAACATCAAGACCAATACCCGCCTTGAAGAAGATGATTTGCATCTTGCGCATCTCCTCCCAGTCCATCACTTCGTTATGGATTTTGATGCCCATTTTGCTTTCCATTTTCTTTAGATTCTCAACAGTTACAGGAAGATCCCAACCTGCATCAATATGAAACACGAATGGGCGTAGGCCCCATTCTTTAATGCACATATGCAGCATATAACTACTATCCAAGCCGCCACTCATACCGAGAAGACAGTCATATTCTTTTCCTTCACCACTCTTCTTGATGTCAGCGATGAGTTTTTTCAGTTCTTCTTCATGACCTTTACCATGATTCCACCAAGGCAGAACCTTCTCTTCAAAATCATGACAGCGGTCACATACTCCATTCTCATCAAGAACTAGTTTGGTGTCAGTTGTGTCCATCACACAATGCTTACACACTTTAATCTCTTTTTTCTCCATATTAAAGTTACTTTTTTTGTTATTAATGTTTTACACCTCCGGACCTGCCACTAAAAAGCTAAAACAGGGGGTTTCCTTCGGTTTTTAATATTTTATTAATTGCTCGTAAAGATTCACATAATCCGCAAATCTCTTATCTTTATCAAAAATCTCTACAGCTCTATTCCTGCAGTCTTCTGATGAAAGAGGGTGGTCCTTCATCTCTCTAATTGCAGCAACAATGCCCTTAACATCACCTTGTTTAATAACGACACCCGTTTTATCATCAATAATCTCCGGACTACCGCCAGTTCTATAAGTGATGACAGGCGTACCACACGCCAAAGCCTCCATATTAACCGTAGGAAAACTATCTGCATATGTGGGGTTCACAAACACATTCGCTTCTGAATATAATTTAGCAAGTTCATCAATAGAATCTGTTCGTGTTATTCCTATTATTCCGTTTGGTAATTCTTCAACTTGTTGAGTAGTCAAACCAACCAAAGTGAATTCATATTCACCTGGTAGGAATTCTCTCATTTTATAGAAATCCAACAAGCCTTTATCCTTATTCCATGAGGATGCAACTCCAATTATCTTAAATATATCACTAGATTTTATACTATTAGGTTTAAACTCACTGATATCTACACCATTATTAATAACCCTTATCTCCTTATTCCCCAAAAACGACTCACGGGTAAAACTTGCTAACCATTCAGACACAGCAACTATATGGAGGTTATTGTTAGCAGAGAATAGCATTTTTTTTATATAATAATTTCTATCAGACCGATCTGTTATGGATTTCGGATAGTCACCTTTTAAAGGACAATCGTAACAACCAGATTTCCACTTCTGACAACCAACTGTTACGAAATGAGCACAATGACCCGTAAATGCCCAGCAGTCATGAAATGTCCATACAACAGGGATATTGGTAGTATTGAGATATTCAAATAGAATTTTATAGTTAATGTAATAGCCGTGTACACAGTGTAGTTGTATAACATCTGGTTTAATTTGTTTTATCTGATCAATAACACGTTTTGTCGAATTTCTGGAGGACAAGCCATGATTATCAAATAATAAACTTTCGATATAGTGTGTATACTCACCAGCCTTGCTTACCGCTTGGATAGAATGCATACAACTCCCCGAGCGTGCATATCTAGCTCCATGGATTATATAGCAATCCCACCCTCGCTGAATGGCAAGCTTTGCAATGCTTTCCGAAATACGTCCAGTCGAAAGCATATTCAGACACGAGTCAATTTGTAACAGGATTGGCATACTTCTTTGTTTTTTTAACTTTAATAAGAGACCATATAATAAAGAAATAGATCACCGCAATATCCAAATGAACAGAGCTATACGCGTTACCAGAAAAAAAAGACACACATAATGGAAGTAAAACGGGAAGAGCTAATAATGTTTTAAGAGAAATTACTCCTTTCTTTGGTTTCATCTTAATAACAATACGATGATATATTAGGGCAAAAATCAATGCGCCCAAAAGGCCAAAGTCCATAACTAACATTGTCGTTATCCCATGGAATCCATACCACTCATCATGTTTTAGATTCTTCATCAAAGTATTGTCATAAATTGAAGCCACTACATCATTTCCGTATATTTTTTTTAAAATAAATAGCCCCAATCCTGAACTATTATACAAACCATACCCCAATTGAATATCTTTATAATGACTAATTGGCTTATAACTAAGTTCCTGCCATTGCCCAGCATAATCCAAAACAGAAAAAAGCGCAGGCATATTATTTTCATCTATTAATGCATCGTTCTCAGATACTTTAGAATAGTATTCTCCAGATTTGCTTAGTGTAATTGCAACCATTGCAAAAACAACCAGCCCCAAACCAACTATCAGAATCTTTTTAATTCTTTTCTTTAAATATGCTGTCAAACATGGATAAAAGACAAACAAAATTCCTAAATACGTCAATATATAAGAAATAGTACTAGAGCGTGACAAAGATATAAGTCCTGATAATGGAATTACTAAAGAAGCCAATAAGTATAAAAAAGACTTCCTAATTCTTCTCTCTAATAAATAAAGAAAGTGAAATGAGATACATAAGTATCCAAGTGGAGAGAAGAAATTTGTTATCGTTATAAATAAATGAGGGATACTACTGGACAATATATTTAATGAATCTATTCCGCCTTCATTTTTAAATTCATTTACAACTATATAACCGGATATCAATAAAGGGAAAACTCGAATAATAATATAAATATTAATTAATAGAACCAAAATCGTTGGTGCCAATATAAAAGAAGAGACTTTATCAAGTTTCCGTAAAATCACTCCATCCATATTAATACTACGAACATGCCCATATGAATGATAACATGAAAATAGAAGAAATAAAATTATACATGTATAAATTGTATATAAAAAATTGTTTTCTGTTAAAGCAATCTGGCGGCCTACTAATACTGCTGATAACGATGAAATGGAAAGCATAAGGAAAAGGAAAAAAGAAATCCCTTTTATTTTAACTGACCATAATAATCCCAGTATGCCTACTACCAAAAAAAACATAAGTTTTGTATTAAAAAACAACTATATAGAAAATACTACCAAGAAGTATCTTCCTTTAACGGCATTTTATATTTACCAAAGCATCCCAACAACACCCTTAAGCATCCCATTACAAATGAGGTAATATGAGGCGAAATAAATAAATTAAAAAAATTGGAGTGGTAATATTTAACACCCATGAATGAGCTATAATGAGTCTTCCAATCTAGAACATTAGGTTCAGAATACAAAGGACTCAAATCAAGTACATATGCTCCGTATTTGATTATATTATCATTATACAATGGCTCAGGGATAACTTTCAACATATCAAGCAACTCTTGCGTGGTTTTTGGCGTATATGCAACTCCATCGTAATAATAAAAACTAGGGCCCAATAGAATAGAAGTCTTACCCCAATAGCTGGATTCAATCCCCATTGTTGACCCAAACACAACAATTGCGTCAGAATGTTCCATTAATGCATATGTACTCACAGAACTGTTTCCTGGGATAACCGTAATATTCTCATATTTTTCCCCTAATGTAAGAAGTCTTGTGTGATAAGAATATGGTATATCTTTAAGATTTGGATGGATTCTTAAATAGAAATGAATATCTTCTGGTGCATTTTCCAGTAAATATATAATACCTTCATATTGGCTTTTAAACATTTTCAGTTTATCCCACTCAGCTCCAACAGCTGTAAATTCATCTTCCGAAGAATTCATAATAGAAATATTCTTCTTGGTAGGATCCATCAGTGGGATTTCACCTTCCTTCTGGTCTGTTATATATATCTTTTTATCTCCTGAGAAAACACCATGTCTACGTTTTTCATAGAAACTCTTTCCCAAGGCTTTTTTTTCATCTTCGGACATCTTATAATGTTGCCAACAAAATTCCCGTCGTTCTATTCTCATCTTTATATTATGAGGAAGGTTATTATCATATATCAACCTGTGGCTTTGACCGTTCCTGACAACGTCCTCTATCAATTTAAAATTAATCCCTAACTCTCTTGAAATATCATATACGTGACGATCACCTTCATATCTTCCATTATACCCCCATATTTCATCAGGTTTATACTCTTCAATCATGCGATAAAATGCATCAATAAGAGATACGCTCTCCGCAATATGGGTATCAAAGTAAGTCTTGCTTTCCTCATCAATCAAAGGATACATATTTCTTGTTACTGATATGTAACTCGACATAATACCCATTCCCATCTGTACTCCACGGTACTTTTTTGATAATAGTTCGTCAACATTATTATATTTAAGCAAACCTTGCACTATTTTAGTTGCACTGTTAACACGATAGTCATTAAGTGAAAGGCTTTCAATCCCATACTTCTCAATAATCTTTTTAGTAAAATATTTGCACACGGAACATATCGGACGGCTACCTTTCCTATTAAAATCGCATAATGACTTTATCCCTCCACAATAAGCAAAGAGCACTTTGTTATTATTATCCTTAGCCAAATGAATTGCCTCATCCATTAAGGCTCCCAAGAATGTTTGGTTAAAACACGTGCCATAGTAAAATAGATATTTCTTCATTTTCTTGATATTTTAGACTTAATTAATACTCCAATTGTTTTAATTGATTTAAAATTCAACGATATATAGGCAACCATCAACATAGATGATATTACATATTTTAAAATGCCTTCAAAATGAAACAATGCAAATACAAATAAAATGTAGATAACTAATGACAAAGAATAATACCAGACACTCAGATTGTTTACACTCTTCCAAACATAAGAAAGCCTTACTATTGTCATAACAAAGAAAGACAAAACAGCGGCCCATGCAACGCCATAAGCTCCGTATAATCGAATCAGAATCAAAGTTGCTATTACTGATATTGTAGCTCCGTAAATACTAGAATAAAAGAAATCTTTACTTTGTTTCATCGCCATAAAGATTCCTCCGACCATTCCACTCGCATTAGCAAGGATTACGCTCAACAATAGTATCGGCAATAATTTGTAAGCATCAATATACTCTGGTGCAGCAAAAATACTAATGATAGGCTTTGCAAATATCGACATCATGAAAGAAAAAATCATCAGTAAAAAAAATACGAGTTTAAATATTTGATTAAAATATTGATTGAAGTCCTCTTTTCCGTATTCCTCTGAAACCGAGATGCCCCATGCATTTGAAAAAGCCCCAGAAATCACATTCAGTACAGATGGGAATTTACTTGCCACAGAATAAATGCCTATTATAGCCAGACCTAATTCAGCTTCCATAATTGGCCTATTGACACCATCTACCAACCACCACATAACAGCATTGGGTACAAGTGGTGCTCCATACTTTAGTAGATCAACAGCAAACAACTTATCCCAAAATTTAAGTGACAAATACTTATAGGATTCTGACACAAAGAAAGAATAGCAAGCCGCTGTTATATTAGCCAAAGCCAACGAATATATGTATCCATCAGTGCCCCAAAAAGGTATTAAAAGAAATGCATACAATGCTATAGCTGCAGACAATACTATACCCCCTACACTATACACCTTCATTTTGTCAATGCTCCGAGTAAACTGCTGTGTATAGTTTTGCAAAAACAAGCAAGATGACAATATTGCTATCTGGATACTATTAGAATGAAAAGTTCCAAGTTTGGAAAAAAAATCGAATTTCAAAATTAAAGATAGCAGGAAAGCTAAAGCAATACCCAAAATTGCTACCGACAAGCCAGAGGTAAAATATTTACATTTTCCTTCCTCATTTGCTGTTTTGGGAAAAATAAAAATCGCATCAGCCATACAACAGGTTGCCAAGCTGATAATTATGTTAGAGTAAGTATTTACCAGTTCTGCTAATCCAAATTGATCTGGTCCTAACCAGCGGGTATATAGTGGTAGCATGAGAAATGTAATAAGCCCACTCCCCAGTTTCCCAATAAACACCAATGCAGTATTTATTCCTAAACTTTTATACTTACTATTCATTTTATTATATAGCGTAACGTGTTCTACTGCAAGTGTTTCACCAAATCCTGAGCCTTCTGGTATTCTTGAGGATTACCAATATCTATCCAAGTGCCATTTAGAGGATAACGTATTACCTTCTTACCCTCAGATATGAGTTTCTCTATTAAATCAGTTGCATGAAACATTGTATCTTTTGGAATCTCATCAAGAGCTCGGCGCTTTATAAGGTATATACCTGCATTTGCATAATAGTTGTATTTCGGTTTCTCTATTAGGCCTTTGATGTTACGTCCTTCAAGGTCGAAAATACCATAGGGAATAGCCACATTATAAGGGATTGCTGCCACTGACATTTCAGCGTCGTGTTGCTGAAAATGGAGAAAAAAGTCCTCATAGTCTATGTTTGTAAACACGTCGCTATTCATTACCAATACTGTGTCGTTATAAAACTTAGGTACGAAACGTATACTTCCTATCGTCCCAAGAAACTTAGGTTCACGGACAGTCAGTACCTGAACGCCATTATGTGGTGATTGATAATGCTCTTCTATCTGCTCCTTTAGGTAGTTTACAGTCACGGAAATATGTTTCATTCCATAACTGATGAGTCTGTCTACATTATGGTCGATAATTGCTTTGTCGCCCACTAGAAGTAATGGCTTAGGCGTCTTTTCTGTCAACGGGCGAAGACGTTCACCCTTACCACCTGCCATCATTACAGCATCCACCGGCAGACGAGTTTTATATTTTTCAAGATTAATAATGTCAACAATATGTCGTTCTTCATCAAGTATCGGCACAAGTTTCATCATTTTATCCTTTTGATGACGGATTTCTAACACATTAGTAATATCTTCAACTCTCATGTAGTTGAAATTACTATGCATTACTTTTTCTGCCTTATCATTAACTGAGGCTCCTGCTATCAATGCTCGACGGGAATCTCCATCAGTAAGCGTACCAACCATACGTTGCTCATCATCAACAACAAAGAGCACCAACGGATCAGGCATCTTAAATGTATTGATGCGAGAAAGAGCATCGAGAAGGGTTACGTTCTTTGATATAATATGATTACTTTCCATTAGTTCCAGGATTGAACTTTGTTAAAAACTTCTTTGAACTTCTCATTGTTCTCAAACAGATATTTTGCAATCACCTGCATCAACTCGTAATCTTCCTCTGAATCAATATCCAGGATACCTGTATCAAACATCACTATGGCATCGCATCCCGAATTGAAGAAAGAAGATTGTTCTTTCTCACGAAGTGCTTTAGGAGAATATGCATAAATCGAAGCATTCATGTCATAGAACACTGGCGCTTCCTGTCTGGTAGTAAAATTGGAAGGGATGGCCTTGCAGAAGGAACCATTCTCCTCTTTCACCATATTGAAATATGGGTTTCTACGTGAAGGAGCAACCGAGTAAACCACATCTACATCATTGCGTTGCTTCTTACGGTCTATCGCATTCTTCACATCCTGCACAGTGCGAAGTGGAGAGGTAATATCCAAATCCACCACCATGTCAAATTTGCGTGCAAATGTCTCTTCTGCCTTATTAAGGCTATCTGCAATCACTGCAACTTTAGCAACCTTATCACCAGCCAAACTCTCCTCACGGTGAATGATTGTTACAGGCACATCTTTCACACGACGAACCAAATCTTTCAACGGTTCACTATCGGTATTCAACACTATCTTGATATCATCATCACCTGCATATTTTTCCATATACAGAGCAATGTTGGCCATAGAGTACCAAACCAGCGGTACGTCCAAGAAGTCACGGGCGTTCTTGCCCTTCACACCTTTGGAACCGGCACGACCACATAATGTAAAAAGAATGTTCATATCAGAATTCTCCTTTTGCTATTTTCAGCACTTGGTAAGCATGTTCCGGAGTGCTGTCGTTTATTGTTTTATTATTAATTATCTCAAAGAAATGTGCAATTTCAGCCATCTGAAAGGCATTCCGCTCACTTTCCAACTTGATTGCCTCTCCTTTTTTCAAATAGTTTACCGTTCCTGCAATTAAATCACAATGGATGGTGTCATCAGCTGTAAACAGGTCAAGTGTACGTTGTGTATGACGGCCAAAGTAATCCAGATGGAGCTCATAGGTAGTTTTGTCGTTCTTGCCAATATAGATAGCAAGGTCATCACTATCTATTTCCAAATTGGATACCTTATTAATCATTGAATGGTATTCCGTTGGCATTCCAAAAAGCCAAGTTAGGTAATCCCATTCGTGAATTAGATCAATACTTACTCCCCCACCCAATTCCTTGTGTGCGCTATAGGTTTTGCGGTAGTCCTGCCCTGGTCTCCAGTCAGGTAAATAGCTGGAAGACATAGCTCTTGCACAAATCACGTCATCAGGATTCACATTCTGCTTTACATATTGTAATACTGCATTGTAATGCAACGGACAAGCAACATATGAAGGTATATCCTTGATGACCTCAAATATCCTCTCATCTACTGTTGTGCTGTCAAATACCGGCTTCTCAATGAAGAAGGACTTGGCATGAGAAGCAAAACGCTCAACCGTTTCATAGTGCATAGACGTAGGATTGGTCACAAACACAACATCATACTTGCGTTCAGCTGGAAGTTCATCAGCATACAAATAGGTGTTGTTTACCAAAGGCTCCAACTCGTCTGCTAACGGCCTTCCCAATGAACTCCTGTACAAATCCACTGTACAACTATCACCCTGTGATGCCAAATACGCATGTACATTCTTCAGGTGACGTGTCGCAATGGAACCCAGTCCCACAAATGCAATACTATAGTTTTTCATTATGCTTCAATCTGGTCAATAACCTTCAGCAACTCAAAATCTTTCTCAAACGTCCAAGCAGGAACTGCCTTGGGGTTAGCTATCTGAGCCAAGAAAGCGTTCAACTCCTCACGATAAGGATTTTCCGTGATAAATGCAGCATAACCCTCCACGTGCTCTGAAGCATCCTCAAACTGAATGGTCTGCATTTCCTTCGTTTCAATGTTGTATTCCTGCAAGGAGTCTGCAGTTCCGTTCCAAGACATCTGGAAGGTCTCGCCATATACATCAATATGACGGATAGACTTGCGTGTTACCACATCAGCTGCAAGTACGCCCTTATTACCATTCTCGTGTTCAATGGTAATCAGGTAATTGTCATTGTAATTAATGTTGAGCTGAGTATTCTTACTCTTCTTTGCACTCACATTCTTGATGGGACCAAATGCCGTTACAATCCAAGGCAGGTCAATGGCCATAATTTCACGGCAACCGTTGGTACGGGGATTACCAATGAAATAGTTATTGTAACTCTCCCAAGGGTGCCAATCAGGCAAGTACTGACCAATGTGATATATATAGTTCAAAGGACAAGTGGCCTTGTTGGCTTTCTCAATGATGGTCTGAGTTTCCTTTCTGTAAAGGAACGTAGAAGAAAGGAAGAGCACTTTACCCTTCTCCTTGGCTAAAGCCATGTTCTCTGCATATCCATCTGCCACCAGATTAATCTCTGTGAATACATGGAGGTTATTTTGCAAGCATTCCTTGATAATGGCCGCATGAGAGAGTGGTGATGTGCTAATCACTGCCGCTTCGGGGTGTTCAGTAGCTACAGCCTCAGCAATGCTGGCATAGCATTTAAGACCGAACTTCTCCTTAACTTCCGCACAACGGCTCTCCTGACTGTCAATACCAAAGAGCTGTATATCTTTATGCTCACTCAGCAAGCGTATTCTACGTTTGCCCATTGAGCCAAGTCCAATCACTATAATTTTCATAAATCGTAGAAATGTTTCTGTACTAAATTCTCTAAAGGATAGGTCTTGATGACATTCAGAATAGCATCACAAGTTCCTTCCTTATAGTAAGGATTATCAATTGCTATCTTTCCGTAAGTCACAACCTTTTTCAATCCTTCCTTAATCTCTTCTGTGGTATAGCCACAATGAATCACACTATCCGCTGCAATACGCCCTTTCTGGCGGTCACCAATATCCAGTGAAGGAATACCAAAACTGGGAACCTCAATAATACCACTGGAAGAATTACCTATCACTGCTGTCATATACTTTAAGGCAGAGAAATAGCGCCTCTGACCAAGTGAAGGAATGAACATACATCTTCCCTGATTCCTATCCACATACTCCTGAATACGCTTTATAATAATCTGTGAATTTGTATCAGAGTTAGAATAGGTGAAGATTAAATGATAATCCTTGTAGTTTTCCAATGCTTCAAGTAGATTTAACACCTGAGTCTCAGATGACATATTAGAGAGTGTTACAGGATGGTAGGTGCAGAGGAAACACTTATCTGTTATCTCAAAGTTCAGGCTCTGCTCTATCTCATCCTTGCTCATAAAGTCATTTTTCAGCACATTCTCCACACCAAGAGCACCTACATTGAACACTCGCTCCGGCTGTTCACCCAACTGAATCACTCGCTTACGGTAAGCCTCAGAAGATGTGAAATGCAGATGACTCATTTTGGTAATGGCATGACGGATAGCATCATCAAAAGCACCTTCCGTAATTTCCCCTCCGTGAAGGTGTGCAATAGGAATTTTATAGATAAGTGCCGTAGAAGCTACTGCCAGCATTTCATAACGGTCACCAAGAATCAACAAAAGGTCTGGCTGCAAAGCATCAAAAGCATCTGCAAATCCACTCACGCCCCTACTGATGGCTTTGGCTGTAGTATTGGCATTGTCAGGCGCTTCGTCATCTGCCATATACACTTTATAGTCAATGGTGAAGCCATCACGTTCTATCTCCTTGTAGGTCTCTCCCTGGAGCTTAGAAAGATGCTGGTTGGTCGCAATAATCTGCAACTGCAATTCCGGATCACCCTTAATGGCTTTCATCAAGCCGCGAAGGATGCCATATTCAGCACGACTACCAGTGACCACACAAATCTTCCTATTTTTCATGTCACACAGATATCACAGATAACACAGATTAAATTTCAATGAGATCATCCTCCTTGAAATCACGCTTTGCTTTATGACCAACGACTTTCTCCCAGTTCATAGGAGAAATACCTGTCCCGGGGCGTTTTACGGTCAGGTTTTGGTCTGTAAAGACCTCACCGGCTTTGATGTCGCAAGCGGCCACGATGCTCTTGCGGGCTATGGCAATGTTCTTTCGCTCACTATCACTAATGTGCTTTGTTCCGTCACCACCTACTGCTTTCTCAATATTGCGGATAGCACTAACCATCGCTTTCAACTCATCAGGCTCCAGACTGGCTTTATGATCTGGGCCTTCCATATTGCGGTCAAGGGTGAAATGTTTTTCTATTACGGTTGCACCTAGAGCCACAGCTGCAATGGGGACTTCAATGCCTCGCGTATGGTCTGAATAACCCACATTTACTTGGAACTCTTTACCTATTTCTTGCATAGCTAACAGGTTCACATCCTCAAAAGGTGTTGGATATTCTGTATTGCAGTGAAGAATGGTTATTTGATTCCTTTCTACTCCATTTCCACATAGTACATTCATTGCAGCAGAGATATCATCCATCTCACACATTCCTGTTGAAAGAATTACTGGCTCATGAAACTGTGCTATCTTCTTTATATAGGGATAATTAGTAATCTCCCCAGAAGGAATCTTCCATAATCTCAAATTCAGTGAATGCAGATAATCAATGCTATCAAAGTCAAAGGCGGTGGAGAAGAATTTAATTCCTTTCTCCTTGCAGTAGGCAATCAGCACCTCATGGTCTTCTGGCGACAATTCCAGTTTCTTCAACATCTGATACTGGCTGTCACCTTGTTTACCAATATTCTTCTGCTGGTATTCAGCCTGCTTAGCAGCTTTGGTGACAAGTTTTGAAGCCTTGAAGGTCTGGAACTTGATATAGTCCACACCCGCCTCAACAGCTTTGTCAACCAGCTGCTTTGCCAGTTCAATGGAACCGTTATGGTTCACACCAGCCTCTGCTATAATGATTGTATGTTGGCTCATTTTGCTTTAACTTTCAGTATGGCAGGATTGCCTGAATAAATACCTTTTTCAGAAATAGACTTTCTTACAAAGGAACCGGCACCCACAATGATGTCATCTCCCACGGAAATGCAATTGGCAAGAACCGACTGACTTCCTATGAAACAACGTTCTCCAACTTTACATTCTCCATTTACCATTGTTCCCGTTGATATATGACAGTGATCACCTATAACGGCATCATGTTCAATGTTGGTAGCAGTGTTTAGAATCACATTCTTCCCCACCTTAGCACCAGCATTCACAAATACCTGATGGAGTACAACTGTTCCCTCTCCTATTTCTGCATATTTGGAAACGTATGCCGTGGAAGCAATGACCGTTGCCAGTTTACCGCCAGCCTCTTTTATCTTGTTGTAGAGTTTAATACGGATAGCAGGATTCTTGATAAAACCCACGGTAATGACAAACTCCGCCTTATCAACGTAAGCTGGGATGTCATCATCTGTACCAATCACTTTGGTAGAGAGTATTTCCTTTCCAAGTTCTTCAGGCATATCCAAAACACCGAGAATGCTATATCCGGCACTCTCAGCTGCTTCAAGCACGGACTTGCAATGCCCGCCACCTCCAACAAGAATTAAAGGCTTTTGCATAATTCTTTTGATAAAACACTTAGAATGGGAATAAGCCATCGATTATTCAAAGATGTTGTTAATTAATCCCTAAAACTTTGAGATAATTGCTCGCATTGACAGGAACATTATTATCTACTCCTTCTAAATATTGCTTATAGTCTGCATATCTCTGACTATGCAGGAAATAAGAATACTCAAGTTTAAGTGCATTATGAGTTGTTATGTCTGTGAATAACTCTTTCATGAACAAATCATAGAAAGAGTGAATATTTTCCAGCAACATATCCAGATATACAGGATGTGCTCCTGCATGAACGATAAGATTTCTTGTGCGATAAAGTCTGATAATATGCCAACGCATTCGTTCTTCAAATCGCATAAATGTTGATTTTACATTCTTTATACTACCCATACGCATATTCAGTTTCCACAATCGAAAACGAAGTAGATAAAAATGGGCAGTAGATGCATCAGCCATTATCTGGCTTCTCAAAAAATCATATTTCTGAAGACATATTAATGCACATAATTTTTCTTCTTCATTATTACCATCGGTTACTTGAGCCATGATACTTGTATATAATGTATTGTTCCAATGTCGAAAATCCTGCCCAAAAGACAGAGCTATTTTCTTAAAATGATGTTGACAGAGATACGGGATAATCATATCGGCTATTTGAACTATTCTGTCTTTTCCAGAATCGGGCATCTTTGGAATAAGCACCTCAAAAGCAGTAAAAAGGTTGAGGAACTGGTTTTCCGTATGCGAACTACGTATTGCTGAATCATGAAGTCTTATAGTCTTTGTAAAACGTTCAAACGAGTCGCCATCTAACTTTATCTTTGTTATAATTTGCTGGTAAATATTTGATGCGTAGGTCGGATATGTATCTTCACATGCCATTATTGGGGACTCTGGAATTGCCCATCTATAACATGCGCCATCACTTTTACGACGGACTATACACTCATTACGTATAATTTTAAATTGATCTTTATGATGATAAAATGAGAACAAAGAGGTAAAATGTACCAACTTTGTTCTTGCACGCTCAAAAGCATGGTATTCATCCATTCCCTCTATATCTATAATAATATATTGACCTTTATTTGGAGTAATCCTTATGTTAGAATAAGCAGTATTCCAAGAAAGCAGATTAAAAGTGTTAGTTATATTAATCTGTACCTGCTGAAGGGCATTGGCCAGATAACTATACAATTTGTTACCAAACAAACATACGGAATACTCCTCTCTTTTGAAATCAAATAAACGGAAGAATGCATCTATATCATTTTCACTTTGAATATTCGAAGTGTAGCCAAAGAAAAATTCTTTATTTTTCAAATGCACAGATGCATTCGGGTAACCCATAAAGCGCATTTGCGCAACAAATAAGCGTGAAAGTCTTTCTATATTTTTCTTCTGATTAGGTTTGGTCTTAATCAAATCGGAAAGATTTGCTTTCAAGCAATCATTATACTCGTCTAGCACTTCTTTTGACAAAAACATTTCCAATATGAGTTTTAACTCTTTATAGGGTGTATTGGCTTTAATCTTGGGCACAAGTAGGTTATAACCTTTTGATTTGATTATATTGTTAAATATAGGATCATGTATAATGGCATCATTAATTTCTTCTAAAATAGGAGGCAGCGAACCTTTCTTTATCGTTTCATCTTGAATATCATCAATAGTTTCTATAGACTCTCTCATCAAAGAAAAAACATTATGAACAGATGCCTTGAAAGAGTCAAGAGTATAATTGAATGTCATTTCGTCAATTATATTGGCGAAAAACAATAACCCCTCCATTTGAGGAGTGAAATTCCAAGTAGATATATTTTTGATTTGCATAGATACAAACTAAAGCCTAACACTACTAGGAATATTCACCACTCTATCTGCAAACCAGATGGTATTCTTCAAACCATCGTTCTCACACTTCTCGAACATAGGCAGACGATTCATCAGTTCCCAAATAGGACGTGTCATTACGCCATTGTCATTGGTCTGAGTGAGGAAGTTAATCTGTTCTTCCTTGTTAGGTAGAATAACCACATTCAACCAATAATTTGAGAATGTGTCAGGAGAATCCACAAAGAACTCAATGTCTGGCACGTTCTTGAAGAAGGCCTCATATTCTGCTGCCACCTTACGCTTGCTAGCAACATACTCATCCAAGTGCTCTAACTGAGCACAACCAAGGGCTGCATTGATGTTAGGCATACGGTAGTTAAAACCAATATGGTCGTGACGGAACTCCCAGCGGTGAGGAATCTTTGCCTGTGTTGTGATGTGTTTAGCGTAAGCACCAAGCTCTTCATCATTGAAGAGCAGCATACCGCCACCACCAGTGGTGATGGTCTTGTTGCCATTGAATGATAATGCACCTATCTTACCAAAGAGGCCGGTATGGATTCCTTTATACTTTGAGCCAATACTCTCCGCAGCATCCTCAACAAGTTCAATATGCCATTCCTTGCAGATAGCGGCAATCTCCTCTATGCGGACAGGGTGACCAAAGGTGTGCATAGGCACACAAGCTTTGATTCTGCGGCCAGTGTTCTTGTTGTAACAGGCAAGTTCATCCTCTTCGTAAGCAAAGTCGTAGCTCTTATCAAGTTCACCAATGCGAGTATTCTTACGAACCTCTGCATTCTTATGAAGCCACTCCTTCAGTGCATCGGGAGAAAGACCCATTGTAGAACGGTCAACATCCAGGAATACTGGATAAGCCCCAATATAACTCAATGCGTTTTCGGTTGCAATGAAGGTCAAAGCCTGTGTCAACACTTCATCATCACGTTTCACGCCCACAAGTAATAAGGCCATGTGGAGTGCATTAGTTCCACTCACACAGACCACTGCACGTTTAGCTCCCGTGTAGGCTGCCATATCATTCTCAAAGCGGTCAACGAATTTGCCTACAGAACTCACGAATGTGGTATCAATACACTCGTTTAGATACTTCTTTTCGTTACCAATAAAAACGGGAACTGCCAGAGGCGTAAACTCTTGGTTGCCATATACGGACTTGATAAAGTCTATTGTCTTTTTATAATCAGCCATGATTCATTATTATTCTATTCTTTTATATACTAAGCAATTGTTACACGATTCTGTATGTAATTGTATTACGTATTCAATTTTATAATTTTTACTTACAAACACTGAGTCAGACGAAGAGTACCATTTACCCTTTTCGTCAATTAATATTCTGATAGGTTTCTTTTCGCGCAATTCGGCTTTTTCATGAAGTGCCGAAGAAACTTGAATTTGTGAAGGAAGGATGACTCTGTTCATCTGCACAGTATTTATGGTATATAACGCGTTTAATCCATTAAACCTTGCATTATAATTCCAGATATTCTCCTTTTCATCTTCACACAAAGACTGATACTTTGAATAAAAATCATAATAGCCCCTTTCATATACTTTTCCTCTCTTTATCGCATCTTCAATCTTTGGTTTAACCAAAATTGATGCAAACACAAAGGAAAAGATAGCTACACATGCTAAAACGTATCTCCATCTAAATATTTTAGAATATAGAGAAGAAAAATAATTAGACGCTATAATCAAGGAAATCAGAGGTAATAATATAGGAATAGAAACTATAAAATAATGATAGAAATATGCTTTACTCAAAGTAAGACAAAGCAAACAAAATGCCAT
>OCTX012233765.1_pt1 | contig 23411 bp, 21 predicted proteins | sample 1539691 | NCBI WGS metagenome assembly OCTX01 (sample SAMN02144231, study PRJEB22623) | gut metagenome | biome: sheep rumen | host: Ovis aries | place: New Zealand
GTGGATGTTAAGGATGGAATTTATTTTAAAGAATCTGACACATTAACACCCGGAAACGAGTTTAATGTCTGTGAATGTGATTTTGGAACTATCGGTCTTGGAATCTGTTATGATGTTCGATTTCCACAATTTGCACAAATCAATGTTAAAAACGGTGCGCAAATATTAGTTTATCCTGGAGCATTCAATATGACAACCGGACCTGCTCATTGGGAGTTGTTATTTAGATCAAGAGCTTTGGATAACCAAGTTTTCTGCATTGGTGTTGCACCAGCATTGAATGAAAATGCAAGTTATCACAGTTATGGTCATTCAATAGTAGTTAATCCTTGGGGTGAAGTAATTTGTCAATTAAAACAAAATGAAGAACTAAAAATTGTTGAAATTGATTTGAACGAAATAAAAAAAGTAAGACAGGAAATTCCTGTTTTAAAAAATAAAAGAAATGATTTGTATGAAATAATTGAAAAATAATTATTTCATTTTTGCCAATCTTTTAACAAACCAATCTTCTTTTCCAGGTTTTTTTACAGACAACACATCAATAGCTTTTTCCAGTACAGCTATTTCATTTTCATCCTGACGCAATTTTCTGTATAAAATAGCTAATCTTTTATATGGTGCATCTTTATCACTTTCAGATTGCACATACTTTTCATATTCCTTAATAGCTTTTTGAGGATTAGTCTTTTCCATTTCCTTTATTGTTTTCATAGGAATTGTATTAGATACAACTTTTCCTTCAGCTTTTGCTTTTTGGTTTTTCTCAGCTTTTTTGATAGCCTTATTACAGGATTTTTTAAAGTCCTTATCAGATTCATCTCTTCTTGCTTTCTTGATTAATGCAATTGAATCATCAGAAGCCAAATCAGCACAAGCATAAATTGCAGCTAATCTTACACCCCAGTCTTCATCGTCCAAACCTTTAGCTATAGTATCCAATTCATCATGAGCTTGAAGTTCACCCAAAGCACGAATTGAAACTTTTCTAACACCAAAGTCTTCATCACTTACTGCTTGTGCAAATAGAGGAATAGCTTTTTCATTGTTAGTTTCTTTTAAAGCGAATGCTAAAAATCTTTTATTTTTACCAGTTTCAGATTCGAATTTGGAAACCAATCTATCAAATGCAACATTACCCATATTTCCTAAAATTTCAGCAGCTTTAAATCTAACCTGTGCATTTTCATCTGTTGTAGCTTCAATTAATGGATCAATAGCTGCCTCATCAGTTACACCAATTAATGATTCAATAGCTTCTTTTCTAATACTTACATCATCATTTTGAAGATTTTCAATCGCTTCAGTCATTGTTAAATTAGACATTTTTATAACCTCTAATATCAATATATTAAATATTAGTATTTCGTAAATATATAATCTTTAATACAAAAAATTGATTACTATGATTCATGAGCAAACAAAAAATTATTCTAAAAAGGCAATTTATAAAACACTTCATCCATGGGTAAGGAAATGGTTTGATTCAAAATTTGATGATTTTACTCCTGCTCAAAAAAGATCAATTGTTGAAATCCATAAAAATAAAAACATTTTAGTTTCTTCACCAACGGGTTCCGGAAAAACATTAACATCATTTCTATCAATCATAAGCGAATTAACAGCACTGTCCGAAAATGGAAAGCTTGAAGATAATGTATACTGCATATATATTTCTCCCCTAAAAGCATTGGATAACGATATTGAAAAAAACCTTGATGAACCATTGCGAGAAATAGAAGAAATTGCAGGTAAACCCTTAGGCATTAGGAAAGCAGTGCGGACAGGAGATACAACACAGTATCAAAGACAAAAAATGCTTAAGGTTCCGCCGCACATCCTGATTACAACACCCGAAACCCTGTCCATTCTTCTTGTTGCGCCTAAGTTTAGGGAAAAATTGAGTCATGTGAAATATGTAATCATTGATGAGATACATTCATTAGCCGAAAATAAGCGTGGAGTTCACTTAAGCTTGTCACTTGAGAGACTTCAACATCTTGTTGGAAATTTTACAAGGATTGGTCTTTCTGCTACAGTCAGCCCACTTGAAGAAGTAGCGCGTTTTTTGGTTGGATATGAATATGGCGTTGAACGTGACTGTGAAATTGTAAACATCAATTATTTAAAAGACCTTGATATGGAAGTGATGTGTCCGGTTAGCGACATCACCATTGCAGATGAAGAGGATACCCGCTTAGGATTATACAGTTTACTTGACGATTTAATCCAGGAAAATAAAACAACACTTATCTTTACCAATACCCGTAGCGGAACTGAAAGATTTGTCTATAATCTTAAAAAAATGTTTCCAATGAACTACAACAGCAAAAATATCATGGCACACCATTCCTCCCTTTCAAAGGAAGTTCGCCTTGAAACAGAAAATAATTTAAAGGAGGGAAATCTCAAAGCTGTTGTATCTTCAACATCCCTTGAGCTGGGAATTGACATCGGATATATAGACTTGGTTGTTTTAATTAACTCGCCAAAATCCGTTTCAAGAGCACTGCAAAGGATTGGTCGAAGCGGCCATAGACTGCATGAAAAGTCCAGAGGAAAAATTATTGTAACAGACAGGGATGATTTGGTTGAATGCTCTGTTCTTTTAAAAAATGCCAAAGAAGGAAAAATAGATAAAATACAGATTCCTAAAAATTGCCTTGATGTTTTAGCCCAGCATATTTATGGAATGAGCATTGAAAACGTTTGGGATATTGACTATGCATATGACGTGATAAGAAAAAGCTACTGTTATAAAGACTTAACAAAAGATGATTACGAAGATGTTTTAAGTTATATGGCAGGAGAATATCCTCAGCTTGAAGAAAGATATGTCTATGCTAAAATATGGATAGATTATGAGAAAAGAACATTTGGAAAAAGAGGAAAACTAGCCAGAATGTTATATTCAACAAATATCGGTACAATTCCAGACAGTTCTGGCGTTTTGGTTAAGTGTGACGGTGAAACTGTAGGTAAAATTGAATCGGAATTTATGGAAAGACTCAAAAAAGGAGATACATTCGTTTTAGGAGGAAGCACATACAGATTTAATTATGGAAAAGGAATGACAATTAATGTTTCACCTTCAAGCGGCCCGCCAACAATCCCATCATGGTTTTCACAACAGCTACCATTGTCCTTTGATTTGGCCATGGACATTCAACGCTTTAGAGCACTCATGGATTCAAAGTTCCAATACCGAAGAAGCAAAGAAGATATTATGGAGTTTATTTATGATTACCTCTATGTTGATGACTTTGCGGCCAATTCAATATATGAATATTTTGTTGAACAGTTCAAATATGCTCAGATTCCAAGCAACAGAAAAATGTTGGTTGAATATTACCGCGGTTTTGGTGACAGACGCTTTGTAATATTTCATAGTTTGTTCGGAAGAAAGGTGAATGATGCACTGTCACGTGCAGTAGCTTACTTGGTAGCAAGAAGATACAATATGAATGTTACAATATCCATATCAGACAACGGATTTTACTTAAGTTCAGACAGCAAAATTGGAGGACTTGAATCATTTAATGAATTGACTCCTGAAAATTTCCGTCCGATACTTACGCAGTCACTGGACAAGACAGAAACACTTGCCAGCAGATTCAGACATTGTGCCGGAAGATCATTGATGACACTGAGAAGATACAAAGGAGAATCAAAATCCGTTGGCCGCCAGCAGGTGCGGGGAAAAATACTGCTGAAGTTTGTCCAGGAAATGGATGAAAATTTCTCAATATTAAAGGAAGCTAAAAGAGAAGCCTTAGAAGATTATATGGATGTTGAAAATGCACAGAAAGTAATAGAATGGATTGCATCAGAAGAAATGGAAATAAAAACCATTAATACAGTAATTCCAACACCATTTGCATTTAATCTTGTTTCACAGGGATATCTTGATGTATTGAACCAGAATGATAGGGCAGAGTTTACAAAAAGAATGCATTTGGCAGTGCTTGAAAAGATTAAAGACAAACTGTCTGACATATATTAAATCATAAATTATTTAATATGAAAATACAAATTATTATTCAGTAATTTATTTAAGGTGAAATAATGACTAAATGGAGTGCGGTAATCGTTGGTTTTATATTAACATTAGGTGTTAGAGCATTCTTTTCACACTATGAATTTATAGGATTATTGATTGTTGGATTTATAGTTGGTTATATTGCCCATTCAGGCATAACTGGTGGACTATGGAATGCCGCTGTTGCCGGAGCATTTGGTACGATAGTAGCCGCGATACTTTTTATTATACTTGCCACAGTTGGCGGAAGCTTTATGGGAGTTTTAGGTGGACTTAGCGGATTTACAATTTCCGGAGTGGCCAGCTTAATTGAAGTAGTTAAAGATTTAATTTACTATGCAATAGTAATGGGAATTACTGGAGCAGTCGGAGGAGCAATTTCTTCAAAAAAAGATGGGAGATAATATATGAGTTCAAAAATGGATATTGATTGGAAATCATTGATAATTGGTGCTGCAGTTACTGCAGGATTGATTATTCTTGCAGCACATACATATGATTGGTTATTCCTATTTTCAGCCATAGGATTAATATATGTTGGATATACAGCTAAAAACATCAAATATGGTATTATATTAGGTGCTCTTGCAGCAACGCCAATTGTAGTTTTGGCATTTCAGGGAACATTTGGAGAATTTAGCGGATTCTTTTCAACACCAACAGGAACAGTTTCATTAGTGTTGATTATCCTTCTTGTAGGTGCATTTATTGGTTTTGTTGGTGCATGGGCTAAAAGAAGCCGTGAAAAAGCATTGAAAGAACAGGAAAAAAAGCAAAAAATCGGTAAAAATAAAAATAAAAAGAAAAATAATAACTGAATTTATGTTATTATTTTTTCTAATTCTTCTTTTTCTATAGCATTTTTAATTTCTAAAGCAATTCTTCTTCCCATACTCATCGGTTTTCCGTAAGTTAAGTATGAATAAGGAGATCCGTCCATAAAGGTGTTTGTTCCACCATCAGTTCTTGCACTGATTTCAAAACAAATTACTTCCAAGTTATCGTTGACTAAAGTCTGCATACAGAACGGTCCGTTTAAACCTGGCTGCACTAATTTTTTAGCGCTTTCAACTAACTTATCAGCCATATCAAATACCTGTGGAAGTAATGACTCTCTGATTACAGCAGGGTGATTACCGGTTACAACATAGGAAGGACTTAAATCAATATCCAATTGATCTTTAGCAGGCATTCTTACAAAACCATCAATACTTGATTCATATCTTGTATCCATACCCATCAATTCAACTTTATCTTCCAATGCGGAGTAGAAATAGTGAATACAGTAATTACATCCTGAAACATATTCTTCAATGTGTGCTGCTTCAACATCAGAGTCTTCCAACCAGCCACGAGATTTCATTGCTTCGATTTTGGAATCAAATTCTTCTGGAGATGATGCTACAAAATAACCTCTTCCTCCTCTTGCTCCAGGGAATTTAACCATTACCGGTCTGTCGATTTGTGACGGATTATCATATTTATAAGGAATACGTACATTTCCTTCTACAAGCAATGCTCTTTCCTTATCTCTTTCTGCTTCCCATCTTAAAACATCCCTATTACCAAACATAGGAACATTGAATTTGTCTTCGACATTATCCAAACCTGCGTAAGCTACAAAGGAACCATGCGGAATTACAATAGCATTCATATCCCTTAATTGCTGCTGAACATCTTCATTTACAATGTCCTTAAATTCATCAACAATAATATATTCGTCAGCTACATCAAATCTTTGATAAGGAACTTCCCTTCCTTTTTCACAGACGATAGCGGTTCTGAAACCTTCTTCTTTTGCACCTTGCAAAATATGTAAAGAAGTGTGGCTTCCTAATGTAGCGAGGGTTATTTCGTCTTTATCATATTTACTTAAAATCTCCAAAATATCTTCTTTTTTTACTTCTCCCATAAAAATCAATCCTCGAAGATGATAATAATATTTATATATTTATAAATTAATAACTGTTTTTATTTTAAATTTAATAGTGATGATAAACAAAATATATTTGAGGAAAATATTATGCTAATAGGATTAATTTCAGATACACACATTCCCGACAGGGCCAGACAGATACCTGAAAAAGTTTTGCAATCATTTGAAAATGTTGATTTGATAATACATGCAGGGGATTTGACAACAATGGATGTTATTAATAAACTTGAAGAAACAGCACCGGTAGTTGCTATTCAGGGAAATATGGATAGGGTTGCTGGTCTGGATTTGCCTAAAGCCCGAGTGATTGAATGTGAAGGTGTGAAAATTGGAGTGGCACACGGCGAAGTTTATCCAAGAGCAGACACACAGCAATTATTATACCTGGCAAAGCAGTTGGATGTCAATATTTTAGTTACAGGACATTCTCACCAGCCTAAAATAGAACAGGTAGAAGATGTTCTTCTTTTAAATCCTGGAAGTCCGATTGTCCCCAGACTTGCAGACAGAACTGTAATGCTACTTGAAATTAATGATAAAAATGTTGATGTGGAAATTGTTAAGATAGGTGCACCAGTATGCAGTGCACTGGATTTCAGCCAATACCCGGAGGAATAACATGGGAAGCAAATGGCAGATGGAGAGAAAAAAAGACCCATATTACAAACGTGCAAAAGCGGAAGATTATCGCTCAAGAGCATCATATAAACTAAAACAATTAGACAAAAAATACAAAATCATAAAACAATCAAATACCGTAGTTGACCTTGGAGCTGCACCCGGAGGATGGTCACAGGTAGCCTTAGAGAAAGTGGGTGAAGAAGGCATTGTTGTTGGTGTTGATTTGAACCATATAAGAGCACTTCCCGAAGAAAATTACTTCAGAATAAAAGGGGACTTCACCACACAGGAAGTTCAGGGAAAAATCATGCGTGTAATTGGAGGAAAGGCAAAAGTGGTTATGAGCGATGCATCTCCCGAATTATGCGGCATTAAAAACCTTGACCAGCTCAGATCAATTGACCTGACAAATGCAGTTATTGGAATAGCGGACAATATCCTAGAACAAAAAGGAAATCTTGTTATGAAAGTATTTCAGGGCCCGGAATATAAGGAAATGTTAGATGGCCTTAAAAAGAAATTCAGACAGGTTAAAACAACAAAACCGCCATCATCACGTAAAAAAAGTTCTGAAATGTATGTTGTTGGCTTGGGCTATAAACACAGGATAAAAAATAAATAAAAAAAAGATTAAAGATTTTCGTATGCTTGACGAGCATCAGCTAATTTTTGATTAGCAAAAGCGATTCTACTATCAACCTCATTTGATGGCTTATTGGCATCCAATGCAGACTGAACATTGTCAATTGCTGAACTTGCCCGTGAAAGTTCTAATCTGGCATTATTATATTTTTCAATATCATCAGTTCCACCAGAATAATATGTTGATTTGACGGAATCAAATTTCGATTGTATATCGCCATATTGCGATTTTAAATTAGCCAGGTCATCATATTGATTTCCTGAAGAAATCTGGTCAGTGATTGACTCGTTTGCAATACTAAATCCGACATATGCCACTACAATTATTGTAGCAATAACCATGATAATTCCAACGACTGCAATTAACATAGAAGTGGATTTAAATAAGTTTAATCTTGATTTTCTCATAATAACCTCATTTTAAATGATATTAATAATATTTTTTATTTATTTTAATATATAATTTTTACTTATCAAATGCTCTATCCAATTATTTTTTAAGTATGAAAAGATAATGTAATATTAATGAAATCTACTAATAAATCACAAACATCAATTGCGAAATTCGAAGAATTTTTTGCAACATCATATAAGGATGATGTATTTGAAATTCTCGAAACGTATCCTGACAATAGATCGCTGACTGTAGATTATAATACTTTAGAAATATTTGATCCAGACCTGGCGGATTTATTGATTGAAAAACCTGAAGAAGTTATTGAAGCCGCAAAAATTGCTGTCAAAAACATCGACCCATTAGCTAAAGACGCTGATTTGAACATTCGATTTAAAAATGTGACCAATGTCATTCCTTTAAAAATATTGTTAAGTAAGTATATCGGGTCATTTGTTGCAGCGGAAGGTATCGTCAGAAAAACAGATGAAATAAGGCCACGTATTGAAACTGCGGTTTTTGAATGCCGAGGATGCATGCGTTTACATGAAGTTGAGCAGACTTCAGATAGAACAATTCTGGAGCCTTCATTATGTGGGGAATGTGGTGGAAGGTCCTTCAGACTGCTTCAGGAGGAATCACATTATATAGATACACAGACTGCAAGAATGCAGGAACCTTTAGAGAATTTATCCGGAGGAACTGAACCTAAACAGATGTTGATGATTTTAGAAGATGATTTAGTAGATGAATTAAATCCCGGAGACAAAGTAAGAATTACTGGAACTTTAAAGACATTTAGGGAAGAACGCAGCGGCAAATTTAAGAATTACATTTATGTAAATCATATCGAACCTTTAGAACAGGAATTTGAAGAGTTGCATTTATCCGAAGAGGATGAAGAGGAAATTTTAGAGTTGTCAAGAGACCCGAACATCTATGAAAAAATTATCAAATCAACAGCTCCTTCAATTAGAGGTTATCGTGACGTGAAAGAATCTATCGCATTGCAGTTATTTGGAGGATCTGCCAAACAATTGGAAGATGAAACCCGTTTGAGGGGAGATATCCACATCCTTATTGTAGGAGATCCAGGTATCGGTAAGTCCCAGATTTTGAAATACGTTTCCAAATTGGCTCCAAGAAGTATTTATACAAGTGGTAAAGGTACTACCGGTGCAGGTTTAACTGCGGCTGCTGTTCGCGACGAATTAGGCGGATGGTCTTTGGAAGCAGGTGCATTGGTTTTAGGAGACCAGGGTAACGTTTGTGTTGACGAATTGGATAAAATGCGTTCAGAAGATCGATCAGCACTTCACGAAGCTTTAGAACAGCAAACTGTAAGTATTGCAAAAGCAGGAATTATGGCAACTTTAAATTCAAGATGTTCAGTTCTTGCAGCAGCAAACCCAAAATTTGGAAGATTTGACAGATTTAAAGTTTTAGCAGATCAAATTGAACTGCCGCCACCAATTTTATCCCGTTTTGATTTAATATGGATTGTTGAAGACAAGCCAAGTAGAAAAGGAGATTCAGAACTTGCACAGCACATCCTTAATATCCACCAGTCAAATACCGTAGATTATGAAATTGAACCGGATTTGCTTAGAAAATACATCGCATATGCTCGTAAAAACGTTAATCCTGTTTTAAGTGATGAAGCAAATGAAGTATTGAAGAATTTCTATGTGGATACAAGAAACAGCAGTAGCAATACTGAAGAAAATTCAGCAGTTCCAATTACCGCAAGACAGCTCGAGGCAATCATTCGTCTGGCAGAAGCATGTGCTAAAATAAAATTAAAAGAAGTCGTTGAAAGAGAAGATGCTAAAAAAGCCGTAAGATTGCAAATGGCATCACTGAAAGATGCAGGAGTTGATCCGGAAACCGGTGAAATTGAAGCCGACATTGTCAGTGGAGGAAGACCAAAATCAGAAAGGGATAAGATGAGTACTCTTGTAGATGAAATCAAGTTGATTGAAGAAGAGTATAACGGACAAGCTCCATTAACTGTTTTAAAATCCAATATGGAAGAAAAGCATGGTGTAAGTGAAGATAAAGTTGAAAATCTCATAAGGAACATGACACAAAGAGGAATCTTATACGAACCAAGTCCGGGAAATGTTAAAAGAGTATAATTATTATAATGATTTTTAACAATAACTTAATAAATGATTAAAATCATATTTAATATATTATACTTATACTAATTTTTATGGAGCGATAATATGGATAAATATGAAGATTTATTGGAAAGAGCAATAGACCAATTACCTCCTGAAGTATTTGAACATAAAAGATTTAAAATTCCTAAAGCTTATTCAGATATCCAAGGTAATAGAACATTTATTAAAAACTTTAAAGATGTTTGTGAAGGTTTAAACAGAGACCCTCAACATTTATTGAAATTTTTAATGAGAGAATTAGGTACTGCAGGTAATGTGGATGGTGCAAGAGCAATATTGCAAGGTAAATTTACCCATTACTTAATTAATGAAAGAATTGAAGATTATGTGGACAAATATGTTATTTGCCACGAATGTAACAGACCAGATACTAAAATTATAAGAGAAGGCAGAATTTTCTTATTAAAATGTTCTGCATGTGGTGCAACTGCTCCTCTTAAACAATTATAATTTTTTTATCTTTTTACTTATTTTTAGTTGATTTTTATGTTTTGTATAGAATGTGGAAGCGAAGATAAACAGATGGTTGGAGAAATCTGTATCGATTGTTTTTTAAAGGGTTTTCAAATGATTGAAATTCCCAAAAACATTAATGTAGAAATCTGCAGTCATTGCAATAGCCGTCTAGAAGAAGGAAAATGGAGTGAATCATATCTTCCAGAAGATGAAATTATCTACAGAGCATTGGAGCGAAATATAAAAATCAATGATTTAGTTGAAAATGAAGAGATTAATCTAGAAATTGACCAAATCAAAGGAACAATAGCTAACTGTTTTGTCGAAGTTGTAGGTGATGTCTACGGCATAAGCCTGGATGAAACTCATGACTGTGAAGTTAGAATAAAAAAAACTGTTTGTCCACCATGCAGCAAAATGCAGTCAGGTTATTATGAAACTGTAATTCAATTCAGAGCAGATAACCGTGAAATAAAACCTGAAGAATATGCTAAAGCAGATGAAATAGTTGCAAGAACTTTAGATAAACAGGCAAAAGTTGATAAATTAGCATATTGTCCACAGATTGCAAAACTAAAAGAAGGTTATGATTACTATATTGGATCTTTTAAAACAGGGCGCAAAGTTGCCGAAAACTTGAAAGATGAATTTGGAGGAGTTATTAAAGAATCTCCAAGACTCATCAGTGAAGACAAATCAACAGGAAAAGGCCTTTACAGAATCTGGATTTCTGTTAGAATTCCTGAATTTGAAAATGAGGACATTATTGAATTTGAAGACAAAATTATCAAAGTGAGTGATATTGATAAAAACAGAGTTGTTGGAATTGACATTAAAACCAATAAAAAACACAATATTCCATTGAAGAACATAGACAATATAAAACTTGTTAAAAAATCAAAAGATATAGAAACAACAACAATAATATCAATGTCTCCTAAAATAATTCAAATATTAGACCCTGCGGATTATTCTGCCGTTGATTTGGAAATGCATGATGATTTTAAAGATTATAATATTGGCGATGAAGTCAAAATTATTAAAATTGATAATTACATTTACTTGATTAAATAAGTGATAAAATGAATATTGAAGAAAAAATTCAGTTAATTGAAGAAGGAACCTTGGAAGTTATTGATTGTGAAGAATTAAAAGAAGTGCTTGAAAAAGACCAACCAATAGCTTATACAGGTTATGAACCTTCAGGTAAAATCCATTTAGGACATGCCGTGACTGTACAAAAACTTAAAACATTACAAAAATTAGGTTTTAAGATTAAAATATTGCTTGCAGATTACCATGCATTTTTAAATGGAAAAGGAAGCGTTGAAGAAATCGCAGAAACTGCAGAATACAATAAGAAATGTTTCCAGGCATTAGGTCTTGATGAAACAACAGAATATGTATTAGGCTCATCATTTCAACTAGAACCAGATTATACTGATAAAGTTTATCAATTAGCTACAATGACAACATTAAAAAGAGCAAGAAGAAGTATGGATCAAGTAAGTCGTGCAGACGATAATCCAAAAGTAGCTAGTGTAATTTATCCAATAATGCAAACCGTAGACATGGCAGCTCTTGAAGTGGATATTGCATTGGGAGGTATGGAACAGAGAAAAATCCAAATGTTAGCACGTGAAAACCTAGAAAAAATTGGAGAAAATGTTCCTGTTTGTATCCACACCCCATTATTACATGGACTTGACGGAGATGCAAAAATGTCATCAAGTAAAGGCAATTACATTGCAGTAGATGACTCCGTTGAAGAAATCACTAAAAAAATCAACAAGAGTTACTGTCCGCAGGGAGAAATTGAAGACAACCCAATGATTGAAATTGCAGAAACTTTTGTTTATCCAAATCAAGATACCTTACTTATCAAAAGACCTGAAAAATTCGGCGGAGACATAGAATTAACTCACGACGAATTAATTAAGGAATTCGGTGAAGGCAACTTACATCCAATGGATTTGAAAAATGGAATTAAAGATTTCTTAATTGAATTCTTTGCTCCTGTAAGAAAATACATGGAGGAAAATTAAATGGAAGAAGAACAAGAATTTGAAATGGGATTGCCAAATGGTGTTGGGGAAGCTATGCTTGCACATACTATTGAAAAATTTGATGTAAAACTAGAACACACAGAATTTGGCCCGAAATTAGTAGGTTCTTATGAAGAACTTGAAAAAGCAAAACAATACATTGCAGATGCTATAGCTGAAAGATTAAAAGAATTAGAAGGATAATATCCTTCCATTCACTCTTTTTTATTAATATAGTTATTTACCACAAGCACAGTCATATCATCAAATTTATCTTCACCATCCATGAATATTTCAATATCATTTATTAATTCCTTAATTGTCTTTTCATCAAATTTTTTATCCTTGAAAAATTCCATCAGACGTTTTGATCCATAAAATTCATCATTGATATTCTTCTCATCAGTTATTCCATCAGTATATAATAACACACCATCAAACACATCAATTGAACCTTTTTTGAAATCGAAATCTTCCATGACTCCCAGAACAATACCCGAATCCATTTCCAAAAATTCAATATTGCCATTTTTACTGATTAATGGCCTTTCATGGCCTGCATTAGAGTATGTCAATACACCAGTGTTTTTATTATAAACTCCAATCCACAATGTTATAAACATTAACTCGGGATTATTTTCACATAATTGATTATTTAACGAGAACAATATTTTAGACGGGTCTTTTTCCATTTTAAATAATTGTTTAATGATTGACTGGGTAATAATGGCAACTATTGCTGCAGGAACTCCTTTTCCAGATGCATCGCCTATAATTACTGCCACATTTTCATCATCTATAGGATAATAATCGTAAAAATCACCACCAACCTCTTTTGCCGGCTTTGAAAAACCGTTTACATAATAAGTTCTATTTTCAATAGATTTTTCTGGAAGATTTGCCTGTTGGATTCTTTCAGCAATTTCAAGTTCTGTTTCTATTCTTTTCTTTTCGCTTTCAATAGACTTGATATCTTCAATATATTCATTTGCATAATCAATTAAATTTGTGTAACTACGAGCCAAATTACCAATTTCAGTTTCATCTTCCAAATAACGTGAATAAACATCGATTAATCCATCAGATTCTATTTTATCCCCTTTTTTTATGAATTGTTCAATAGCTGAAAAAGAAACAATTGGATTGACAACTTTTTTTTCAACATATCTCAATACGAAAAGAGAAGGAATAAAAAAGATAATTAATATCAGGTCCATTAAAATAAAAATGCTTATCATGACTTCAACATCATTCAATGGAAGCAGTGAAGTCATTGCATTTACTAATGTCCTATCTGATGAAATTATTATGCCCAATAGGACGATAGCTAATGTTTCTAAAAGAAAAATATTCATTATTTTTTCAGGACTGAAATGTGACGATAAGTCATTTACCTCCACAACAATTGGCTTTAATGCATATACAAACAACAATATGGCAAGAAATATTGATTCAATAACCCACAGTAACGGATTGGATGAGAAATAATAGTCAGCAATAGCAATGACAACAAGAGATATCACCAATATTATCAATAATATCCAGTATGCTTTTTCATGATTCTTTTTATTGGATTTTTTAGGCAAATGAATAAAACCGATATATTTAGAAACCCAAATCCCAATAATTCCAAAAATAAACGAAGAGTTTAAAAAGTTAATAAAAAATCTAAGTCCCATCAATAGATTAATGGAAATTGTTTCGGGATAAAAAAAATACATTATTTTTTTATGAAACATTGAATATGAAACACTGGTCAACAATACAATTCCCAAAAATAAAATGACATTAAAAGTATTGTTTAGTTTAGGCTGTGATATATTTTTCTTATATTTGAAATCATGATACCATAATTTATAAGCCAATAAAGCAACCCCCAAACTTATAATTTCAGAAGCAAAAGTCATCTGTGGAGTGTATCCCCTAATTAAATCGCAAATTGTGTTTCCAATCACTACCCCAATGGCTCCATAAGGTCCGAACAATAATCCCATAATTGGAACAAGTCCTTCATGGGGAGATAACCCCTGAGCAAAATTATTACCTAATATAAAATAAGTACCCAGGTTAACAATCATCATTACCAAAAAAGGTACTGTTATTTGTTTTATTCTATTATCCATTATTACACATTCTTAATAATCGTAAAATGATTTTCGTTATTTTCATAAACATAACTCAAATCATCAGCATAATTCTTAACAAGCAAGATACCCAATCCCCCAATTTGAACATCATCCAAACTTTCAGGGGCTGTTGGATCTTCTTTCAAAATAGGATTAAACATATTACCGTTATCAATAAATTCCAATTTCAAACAATCATCCAATTCCAAATTGACTATAATATAATCGGCACCGGAGTAGTTAACTATATTAACAAATATTTCTTCGACAACCAGCATTATTTGAATATCCTCTTTATAATGAATATTAATAAATTCCTTTAATCTATATAATTCACTTAATTCAACTTTTAATTTTAAAGTTTCCATATGATTAAATTTTATGTCTTTTTTCTTAAAAATAATTTATTATTTTATTCATGAATAAATCTTACAAAATATAAACATTTAACTAATGCCAATACCCGCTTGTTCAATATTAATATCTAATAAATACATAATGTTTATTTGTAAAAAAAACATATATTTTTATGTTTACCAAAAAATGATAGATGATTAATATGATTGATAAAAAATACTCCACATAATGAATATTTTTTAAGAATTATTAAAAATTTTGATGAAACGACATTTCTCAATTCAGATTTAAATGGACAAGACACTCCAGAATTAAAAAATACTGAATTGAAATATAATAAAGAAAAAATAGTTGAATTCTGTAAAAAAAATTCAATTTCTGAAAATATCCTATTTCTATCCACTGCATGTTTAGCCTTGAATAAATTTAATTTTTCAAATAAAAATTTAATCTTTCATGAAAACGACATGATATCTGCAACAGATTTTGAAGATAGAAACATTTTCATTAAAGATTATTTACAACAAATTCAAAAAGATTATCAGGAAAATCTAAAATACATAAATTTCTCAATTAATGAGTTAATTGGCGAATATGTTTATGGTATATTCGCAATCCAAAAAGAACATTCAGATTTACACGTGCATCACTTAAAATTAAAACCTTCTTGAAAGCAACATGAGAAATGACAAAAGTAGGTTTCCCTGGAGCAAGTATAGGTATTTTGACGTGATTTTCGTTTATATACTAAATCTTTTCCTGGTATCAACATTAGGAGATACCGGATTAACCACATACATAGTATGTATGGATGCATTAATAATAGCAAGTATAATTGATGTAGGGTTTCAGAAACACTTACCTCCACTGTCCCAATATACTATGCGAAACATGATTATGTGAATCTTAATCACCTGATTAAAAATTCCCTCATAATTACTGTGGGCTTTGCAATAATATTTACTGGATTTATATGGATATGGCCGGAAGGATTTTTAGCACTATATAACTTCAATGAAATAGATATTGCAGATTTTGTAATAAATGCACTGAGATTATACTCACTGTTCTTCCTCACATCACTAATTCCTAGCCTATTGATATTCTATTATGAAGCAATTGAGAGATATGCATTTTCAACATTCATATCTGTCTTATATACGTTAGTAATGCCTTTAGTTTCAATATTTGTATTATATAACTTAATTGGATCAAACGGAATTTGGATTGGATTTACTGTAGGAGATATACTTATACTCATTATCATTTACATAAGCGTCAAACTAATACAAAAAAGAGAACCAAAATACAGCGGTCTGTTTTTCATTGAAAAAGATTTAGTGGATAAAACCAGAAATTTCGTTTTGACAGATAATGATTTAAACGCAAGAAAAGAATGTTTAGAACATTTGAAAAACTTGAATGCTGATGATGAATTCTGCGACAATACCAACAAGATTTTTGATGTGATTTTTGATACAAATCCCCACGGAACATATGTGGAAGTACTAGTTATAGATTATGATAAGAATATTCATGTTGACATAAAATATGACGGAGAAAAAGAAAATCTTGAACACCTAAAACACAACTTCCCAGAAGACCTTTTCAAATATGCGGAAGTTTTAGGGTTCAATACAATAGAATATGTGATGGATAAAAGCTAAATATCTAATTATTTAGCTTTAAAACTTTTTTTATTGGATATTTAAAATATTATCCAAACCTGAAACGGAAAGAATTTCTTTTATAGAATCAGGAGTATTTATTATATTGAATGGTATTCCTTGTGGCTGCAATTTCTTTTGAGTTGCAATCAATACTCTTAAACCAGCACTTGAAATATATTCCAAGTTTTTAAAATCCAAAACTAAAGAATCAAATTTTCCCATTTCATCATTAATCTCATTTTCAAAATCTGGAGCAGTGACCGTATCGATTTGATTTTCAACCAAAATCGTTAAATCTTTACCATCATAATTTTTTTCAATGTTCATTTTTAGCTCACCATAATTTTATATTTATTTAATAATTAATAATCATTTTTATAAAATGCAATCCCTGCACAATCCAACATGTGATGCCACAGCCTTTTTAATGTCTGATGAAACCTTATTGATTCCATTATTTGCATCAATTATTTCGTGATTAAAATCTTTTACCAAATCCAAATAATTGGATTTGACATTTGTTAAGAACTCCTCGTTTTCAAATGTATCTTCACCAGAAGTTCTAGAAACAGAAGTTTTAACATCCAAGTCAAGCAAAAGCAACAAATCAGGTTTTTTTGCATATTTATTTAAGACACTAATCCAATCTGTAGGCTCCTGATAAGCAAGAGATGAAATAAATGACCTGTCAGATATGATAACTTTCTTATCATCACTCAATTTATCCATAATAAGCATCCTATCTGCTGCAAAAAGCAAACCTAAAGTTTTTTGAACACTGTCTGTTGTTGCATCAGGTCTTTGCAGTATCTTCCTAATCAATTTTCCAACTTCAGAATCTGTTGGTTCGACCATTGTTTCTACTTCCAATCCATTATCTTCCAACCATTCTTTTAATAATTGGATTTGAGTGGATTTACCTGCTCCGTCAATTCCTTCAAAAACTATATACATAAAAATAAGTTTATTTCAGATAATATTTAAATTTAATTTCAAAATACTGGAAATAATAATTTTTCTCAAAATAGATAAATAATACGAAAAACATAGATTAAAATATTATAAAAATATCAAGGTGTAACAAATAATGGTTTTATCAGAATTATTGGCTCCAGCAGGTTCTTATGATATTTTAGTTATTGCAGTCAATGCAGGTGCTAATGCAGTTTATCTTGCAGGACAGAATTATGGTGCTAGAGCCTTTGCAAAAAACTTTACAATTGAAGAAATCGAAAAAGCTGTTAATTATGCTCATTTGAATGATGTTAAGATTCATGTTACAGTAAATACTTTAATAAATAACTTCGAGATTATTGATGTAATAAGCTACCTATTCAAATTATACCAGATAGGTGTTGATGCAGTCATCGTTCAGGATTTTGGAATTATACAACTCTTAAAGAAATTAATTCCTGATTTGGAAGTTCATGCATCCACCCAGATGGCTTTAAGCAATTACAGTGCTATCAAATGGGCTTATGACAACAACATCAAAAGGATTGTTCTTCCAAGGGAAAAATCCATTGAAGAAATCAAACAGATACATGACCAACTTGAAAAAGATAATTTGAAAATGGATTTAGAGGCATTTGGACATGGTGCATTATGCTATTGTGTATCAGGAAACTGTTACATGTCATCATACAATAGCGGAAGAAGCGGCAATCGTGGAGCATGTGCCCAACCTTGCAGAAGAGAATATCGCCTAAAATACAGAGGATATAATGTAGGAAATGGATTTTTACTGTCCACACATGATCTTGCAACATACAACAACATTCAAGCAATATCCGATGCAGGAGTCACTTCCCTCAAATTGGAGGGAAGGATGAAATCAGGAGATTATATTGGGACAATCGTGAACAGTTACAGAAATATCATTGATGGAAATCCTGGTGACTGGCAAAAAGATTTACACCTTGTTTTCAACAGAAGATTTACCAACGGATACATCATGAACGATAAGCCTGGGGAAGTCATGGGAAGAGGAAGTTCTGGCCATGAAGGACTATACATCGGAGACATTACAAATATTGAAGATACCAAAGTAACAATAGAAATAAAAAACAAGGAAATTCCTGTCATTTTAGAAAAAGGAGACGGAATAGCATTCAAATACAATGGCAAAATCAAAGGAATATATCTTGAAAACATCATAAAACAGGATGATAACGAAATCATTATTGATACAACCAGACGAGTTAAAGTCGGAACTGAAGTGTTTATCAGCTATTCAGCAAAAACACATGAAAGCCTGAAACAGTTTAAAAATGAAACAATCAAAAGCAAAATTCCAATTAATGTGACATTCAATTTCCAAAATGATTTGACCGCCTCCATAAAAGTGGAATATTACTTGGACGATGAATTGATTAACTTCAGACATAAAGGAATTGCCAGATTTGAAAAAGCAAACAATAGACCAATAACAAAAGAATCAATCATAAAACAGCTCGAAAAGACAGGCGGAACTCCGTTTTATATGGAAAAAATTAAGTTTAATGATATGCCAGATAACTTATTTATACCAATCAGCGGTTTGAATAAAATTAGAAGAGAAATCCTTGATAAAGCTCAAGAATTACTCCTAAATCATTATACTCCAACAAAAAAATCTGTAAAAGCTGCAAGAAAAAGAATTGAAGAGTTCAAAAATAATTATGAAACTTATGAAAACAAGACAAATAAAAAAGCTAAGCTATCCCTTTTTGCAAATGATTTAAGTCAAGTTAGAGCAGCAAACGGTTTTGATTTGAAAAGAATTTATCTGGATGTTAACTGTTCATACAACAATAAAAAAGATTACTATGACAACATAAAAGATATTTTAAAAGAAGCTATCCAAATTGCTCCCGAAATAGAAATCGTATGGGTTTTATCATCATTTATTAATGAATTTGAATTGATTAAAGCAAATGAAATAATAAAAGAATTAGAATCAGAAGGTTATCTAATATCAGTAATGGTTGACTCACCAGGAGCAGAAAAAATATTCAACTGCCCGATTTATGGAAATCACAACCTTAACGTGTGGAATTCATACGCTGTCGAAAACTTATCAAAATATAAAGGACTGATATTATCATCAGAGCTTTCCGGAAGAGAAATAAAAGAAATAACCCGCAAAAACTATATCAAAAATATCGATTTGGAAATGATTGTTCACGGTAATCTGGAGGTTATCGTTAGCCGTGATGACTTTACAAACCTTAATGATGGACGGGACTTTATCATTTCAAATGATGCGGAATACGCAACCCTCGAAGATAAGAAAAGAAAGAAATTCAAATATAAAATATTTTTCGACTACAATAGGCAAAGCCACATATTGAATAAGGATTGCCTGTGTTTGATTGAGGAGATGAATGACATTAAAAATCTTAATTTGGACAATTTAATTGTTGACTGCAGATATTCGAATGAAAAATACACCAAACAGATTTTATCCATTTATAATGAAAGCTTAAGTGAAATCAGCGATGAAAAATTAGAGGAATATAAATTCAAGATAATGGATTTCTCACAGTCATACATAAATAAAGGAAATTATATTGAAGGAAGATTACATGAAGATACCTGAATTGCTTGCACCTGCCGGATCCATGGAACATCTAAAAATTGCAATTAATGCAGGAGCCAGTTCCGTTTATTTATCCGGAAAGAATTACGGGGCCAGGAAATTTGCTCAGAACTTTACGTTAGATGAAATTCACGAAGCGGTAAAGCTTGCACACCTGCATAATGTGCGAGTCTATGTTACAGTCAATACATTAATTAAGGAAAGTGAGCTTGAAAGCGTTTTGAATTATTTGAATGAGTTATATGCAATAGGCGTTGATGCGGTTCTGGTTCAGGATTTGGGTCTGATTGAACTGATCAACAGACACCTGCCAAAGCTTAAGATTCATGCCTCAACGCAATTGACATGTGAAAACCAAAGAAAACTAGATTATCTTGAAAGCAAAAACGTTAAAAGAGTTGTTTTGCCACGTGAGATGAGAAAAGAAGAAATAGAAAACCTGAAAACAAATATGGAACTTGAAATCTTTGCTCATGGTGCGTTATGCTATTCATACTCAGGACAGTGCTTGATGAGCAGCTTTAAAGGTGGAAGAAGCGGGAACAGAGGAACATGTGCTCAACCATGCAGGCAAAAATACCGATTAAACAATAAAGAGGATTACTATTTATCACCAAGAGACTTATGTCTATATGATGAATTGAAAGAAATCAGCGAAATGAACATAAGATGCATCAAAATTGAAGGAAGGATGCGTTCAAAGCAATATCTGGCCATTGTCATAAGCGAATATAGAAAGGCACTGAACAAACTGAAAAGCAATAAAACTTCAAAAACTGAAAATTTGAAACTTGTTTTCAATCGCGGATTTACCAAAGGACAGTTCAAAAGCACGTATGAACGAAGTATCCGTCCGGGACATTTGGGCTTGAAAATTGGAAAAGTAATTGAAACCAAAAAATCCCAAATCGCCATTAAACTAAACGATGATTTGAAAACTATTCCTGACAAAGGCGATGGACTCTTATTCATTAAAAAAGACAATGACTACGGAATGGAAATTTCACAAAATCCAATAGTCACAACACTTAATCATTTCAACAAGAATAAAATCAAGCAAGTAAAGGATTTGACAAGAAAAAATAAAGTTTTGATTATAAAAAAAGTTAGGCAAAACAAGAAAAATAACTTTAAACTTGAAAACAGTGATGTTTATTTAACCAAAAGAAATTCACTGACCAGAAAAGCAAAAGAAATAGAAAACAGCGGATCAAGCTTTGTAAAATCAAAACTGATATTGACATTTTCTCTTAAAAACAAATATCCGAAAGTCAAAGGAAGATTAACCTTAGCAAACCATAGGGAAGTAACTTATGAAGTAATCGGAACCGCAAAATTTGAAACTCCTCTCAAAAGGAATGTTACAGGCGAAACGATTGAAAAACAATTGTCCAAGCTGGACAACTATCCATTTGAAATTACACAAATCAATATGAATTATGATGGAAGCCTGTTTATTCCAATCAAGGAAATCAATAAGATAAGAAGAGAACTGTTTGAAGGTTTGGAATCTGAAATCCATAAGTTATATGAAAATAAAAAGGAAAAGATTAATTTAAGACAAATAGAAATGAAAAGAAGTGATGAAATTTCTCTTTCATACTATACTAATAATTTAGACGATTTAAAAGAAATTGCTGATGTCAAAAGAGTTTATTTGGAAATTCCTCCAAACGACAGCATTAACTTTATGGTTAATTTCCTGAAACAATCCATAGAGACTGCATTCAATAAGGATTATGAGCTGATTTGGAAATGGCCGGACATTGCCCATGACAATTTAGTAAAATCCCTGACGAAAGTTAAGGGCATTTTAAATAAACTGAATTATCCGATAAAAATCATGTCCAATGATTTCAAAGGAGAATATGGACCTTATTCCATGAACATTGCAAATACAGAGTCAATAAACTCCCTTAAAGATTATAAAATAATTACAATATCTCCAGAGCTTAGAAAGAGAGATTATGAAGACATGATAAAAAACTGTGAAGACAACTCAAAAATAGAGATTCTAGTTCAGGGTCCAGTAGAACTTATGAAAACCAGATACGGATTTAAGGAAAATATAAAAAATGCAAGTTTAAATGACGAATATCCAATAAGACCCAGCTTATCCGGTGAAGAACTGATTATTTTTAATAACGAGGATTTATCATTAATTGATGAAATTGGATATTTGAAGTCCATCGGTTATGTTAACTTTTCGATTGACGGAAGATATAAAAATAAAGACTACATTAAAATGATTGATTTATATAACGATGCATTGAATGACAATGCAAAAAATAAAGGAATTATAAAGAATTTTACAAAAGGCAATTATTAGTTGTCAAATGCTCTAGGCAAATATCTAATTAATATATAATATTAAATATCATTAAGGGTTTGGTTAAAATGGAAGGAGACTTACATACATTGCAAGAAATAAAAGGTATCGGAGATAAGATCTCTGAAAAAATAATAAAAAGCGTTGGAGGGGAAGAAGAACTCCAAAAAATAATTGATGATGTTGATGTGGAAAGAATCATTAATATTGACGGCATCAGCCAAAGAAAAGCTATTCAAATTATGAATCAATTATTGAATAATGACAATTATGAATTCATGAAAAGCGACAGGGCACTGGAAATATATGAAGACATAATTAACAAAATCTTAGCCTATTCCAATACTTCATACTCCAAAAACAGAATATTATTGTTGTCACCTTCAAAAGACCTGAATAAGATTAAAAAGCAGGTTAAGTTTGTAATGGATGCCAAAAAAGAAGTATCCCAAATGCCCATCATCAAATTGAGAGGCCTGATGAAAAACTTAAAAGAGCTTGAAGACGCAAAAGCAGAATATGATGCGAGCAAAGTAATTTTAGTTGAAAGCGAAGAGGACAATTCATATTTATGTGATTTAGGCCTGAACCAATACTACCCAATCCTTACTGCAAGCGATTCTCCACTGCTCCAGGAAGAATTGATGAATTATGATTTAATATTTTATGTTTATTCACAGGGAATTCTTGATTTTGAAGGAATGCCAAATCTTGTTATGATCAATATTGAAGAAAATGACTTTGAAATCGTTCCTGAAAAAATAATTAACTTTTTTATCCAAAACCAGGATACCTTCCAAAGAGTTCATGAAATCCAAAAAATAAGAAATAAGGAAAGCGTTTTAGGGGACATAATTCCAATTATAGACGAATTGAACATAGTCGACAAAAAAGAAGTTGATATTGACGAACTTGTCAACTCACTGAAATATGAGATGGATGAGGAACTTGAAAAGTCAATGAAAAATGTTGACCTTGAAGGAGATGAAATTCTCAACTTATTAAACAATAATTTTCCTCCAAAGATAAG
>OCTX011634254.1_pt1 | contig 23403 bp, 14 predicted proteins | sample 1539691 | NCBI WGS metagenome assembly OCTX01 (sample SAMN02144231, study PRJEB22623) | gut metagenome | biome: sheep rumen | host: Ovis aries | place: New Zealand
TCTTCATTGATATCAGTGTAATGAAGAACTTCCTGCCAATAGTTTTCAACGTCGCCTCTCATCTTCAGCCAAGTATCATGCCAACCTTGCTCCATAAGCTTCTTCTGCTCAGCCGTAGCGTTCTTATAGGTTTCATCGTTTTCCTGCATATACTTAATATAATCTTCTTCAGCCCCGCTCAGAACGTTGTCAAGAATCTCTTGGAAATTGGTGTTATCTTTGAGATACTCGTTCAAATCCTGTTCGTGGTTAGAAACATAGTCAGATATGCCGGTAATGATGTCATCCAAACGCTTTTGTTCAGCATTAGCAATGTTATCAGCAAGATTGTTGGAGATCTCCTTCTGAAGATCTTCAATCTGCTTACGCAGCTCTTTGGCTTCTTTTGTTCTTGTCGGATCAGCCTCGATGATAGCCAGCTGTTTTTGAAGCTCGGTAAGCTGGGATTGTTTATCCTCAGTTTGCTCCGCTTCTCTTCTGGCTTTCATCCGTTCCTGAATCAGAGATTTTTCTTCCTGAAGAGCCTTCTTCTTCTTTTCAAGATCCTGCTTGATCAGCCTCCACTCTTCCTGATACCGTTTCTTAATGGTATCAAGAATGGACTTCTGAAGATTGACGGTAGCAGAAAGCTGCTCCTTCTCTTCCTGAATACGCTTCTTCATTTCGTTGTTCAGCGTATTTTCAAGAGTCATCTTAACTTTACGAATAGCCTCTTCATTTTCTTTAATCGCGTTTCCGGTGCTATTTATAGCGTTCTCAGTTTTAGCAATCTCCTCTTCGATCTTCTGGATCTGAGCAAGAACATTGTTATACTGATCAGACCCGACACCATAACGGTCAAGCTCCTTAAGAAGCTCGGTTCTGGTTTTTCTTTGCTGTTTCAGAAGTTCCTGACGGTTCTTCTGTTCAGCCTGCAATGCAGTTCCATAGTTTGTCAGCTCACCATTTGCCTTGTAATAAGTCTCTTGGTACTGAATCATATTGAACTGATGCTGAGTGTCCTTGGTCCTGTCTTCATAATCACTCATGATCTTTTCAAGACGGGCCGCGGCAACCTCATTTGCTTTAGCCAGGACATCGTTTTCAGTCTGATTTACCTGATTCTGGACGTCCTTAATCTTTTGAAGAAGTTCGTCCCATTCTTTAGTGCCTTTCTTAATCTTGCCGCTGTTTTTCAGCTCCATGAGTATAGCAAGATTCTTTTGTTCAGCCTCGGCCTGCTTGATAAGAGCTTTTTCCTCTTTTTCAAGACCTTTGATGTAAGCCGCATCGTCTCCGATGAGCTTAGCACGCTGAGTCTGAGTCTGTGCAGCAGTCATGTTCTGCTGATTCTTAGTGTCGATCTGCTCAATCTTCTCGAAAGCTTCGGACAGATAAGATTCACGAATCGCCTGGTTGATCTCTTCCTGAGTAAGCTCAAGTTTCTTAAGAGCTTCTTCATATTCATAAACAGCGTCTCTTGCCTGATACCATGCGGCAGAACCTTCAGTAAGGCTATTCATCTGCTGTTTGGCTTGTTCAAGAGCTTTCGCGTAATAAGACGTTTCGTTCTTGTACTGACTTCTCTGCTTTGCGAGTTCGGCTCTGTACCCACCATAATCTCTTCTGATCTGATAGATTTGGCCCTGAGTATCAGACATGTTGATCTCATGCTCGGAACGGCCCATCTTATTTTGCAGAGTCTTTGCAATACGTTCGAGACGAGCGTTATTCAGCTCGATCTCTTGCTGCAACAGCTGGTTTTCAAGCTCAGCATTTTCCTTCTGCATATCCCAGATCTTCTGCTGTACGTCCTTATAAGACTGAGTGTTCTTATCAAGAGTCGCAAGCAAAGCTTGCCATTCGGCCATCTGCACTTTGTTCTGGGCAAGCTCCTGCTGAATAGACTCGGTCTGCTTCAGCTTTTGCTTTTCCCATGCTTTATAGGCCTTATCTTCGGTCATTCTTCCGCCGCTCTGGTACTGTGTTTCGTACCGTTCGACGTAAGAGTCGATCATACTTCTCTTGAAGCGATACGGAGCGTCTTCGTTGTCCTGCTTCCGCTGAACAACAGCAATTTCTTTTTGACTGAGCGCCTCGATAGCGTTATTGGTTTCTGCAAGAGCTTCTTCTGTAGACAGAATTTGCTTTTCAAGCTTCCACCAGTCTTCAGAATACTGTTGTACTGCAGCTTGCTGAGCCCTAAGAGAAGCAAGGTTCTCTTCATAGACTTCAGCCAGACCTTTTTGAGCAGATACTTCCTCATAGATAGAGTCTATTTCACTTTGATAGTTATTGGTAAAAGCATAATGTTCTTGTGCGGTTTGAGCCATTGTAACCTTATGCTTGGCTTCGGTTACACGATAATCCGCTTCTTCGATGGCTTTATCGGCCGCGGATTTACCGCCGCCTCCTCCGCCGCCGCCGCCACGGTTGTTGTAACTGCGGCCGCCGCCAGACGAACGTTTAGCGTTGGTTGTTGTTACTGCGTCTATCCACGCCCTAAACGAATCGCCGGACCCAGATGTCTTAAGTGTTGCAATCCACTCTGCCAGCTTACCTTGAGCAAGAGCTTCAAGTACACCAACAGCGTCAGATTGTGCAGCATTGGCAAGAGCGATGAGCCCGTCCATGTTGATATCGCCATCTGGATTACAAACAACAGCAACCGTTCCGCCGATATCGATTGGTTCAGTCCAGTCTTCAATGTTGCCAACCTTAGCTTGAATGTCGCTCATCGCGTCGTTCAGCAGACTTTCAACAACATTGTCCATATCGGTGTTGATGCTTTGTTTGACCGAATCGTTCGCAAACAGTTGAGCCATCTCATCTGATGTCCACTTTGCAACCTCAGATTCAGATATTCCAAGATAATCAGAAATAGCTTTTTTGCCGCCTTTACTCATTTGCTTGCCGCTCTTGACTTTGCCTCCATTGAAGGCTTCGTCCCATGCAGTCATCGCATCCTGAGTGTCATATGCTTTACGGTTCAAAGACGCAAGCTCTTTAGCTGCAGTCTTTCCACCTTTCGCCAGGTTAAGCAGAGAAGAAGTAATATCGTCTGTTTGATCTCCAAACGCCTTTGCGTACTGAAGCGCTTTTACACCCATTTCCTGGTTGTATTTCTTCATGGCTTCGGTGGTTTTATCAATGGCGTTGGTTTCACTTGAAACAGATTCCTTTACGTCGCCAATACCTTCAAGACCGTTGAACGTAGACAGCTGCGCCGCATAGGTTGTCGGATTCTTCATCCATGTCTGGTATGTGGATACCATATTTTCAGAAGAAAGGTTGCCGCCAAACAAATGCGACAACACAGCCTGTTGCGTTTGTGGAGCAGACTCTCTGCCGAGCAGCTCGTTCTGATATGCATTGTTGATCATTTCGGTAGAGAAAGCAGAGGCTTCTCCATTGACCGCACGATCATTGAGCATATACAGAAGCGCTTGGTCAAGCTGGCTATAGTCTACGGACTTATCTTTCAGAATGTCTGCATAGTTGCCGTTCTGAATGTACGTGTTTACATTAGCCAAAGCGGCTTGCTTTGCAACTTCACCTTGCTGAGAATCTGCAATAACTTCTGAGAACGTCTTGTTCCCAGCATCTGCAAGAATTTCTCCTCCTTCGGTGACAGTATCAGCCATCCACTGCAGGAATTCCTTCATGTATCCGGTAGCACCATTCGCTGCTTCCTGGAGTTGTTCTTTCCAGCTGGACATATCTTCCTGATCAAGTTCGATGCCAGCAAGATTCTTTGCCATTTCAGAATACAAAGCCTTTTGAGAGTCTTTGACCTGAGATGCAAGCTCGGTTTTACCTTCACTTGATCCAAGCATCTTTTGGACATCTTTTTCGTTCATGCCAAGCAGGGAAGAAATGTAGTCAGCTGAACTGGTATTTGTAGGATTACTAAGCGCCCATTGCGCTTGTTGAGCCTGACTCATCTTTGTGGAATAGCCAGACAGAGTTGAGTTTCTGTAGGAAGACCGTTCCTGTTGAGAAGCAAGCAGAAGAGAAGGTTCTATACCGTAGTTCTCTTCTCGACCAGCAAGTCTGTTCTCGTTCTGACGACGCAGAAGTTCTCTTGTGTTTTCTCCTGCGACATCCAGAGCGGCGTCGTACAATTGAGAATTCCCGTTGGGACCAGTTGTACGTTGTTCGCCAGCAAGAATACGATCAAGCATAGTGTTCTTTTCAGCATCAGAATATGCACGAGCAGTTCCAGTAAGAGGATTTATATTTACCAGAGGAGATCCAACATATTCAAATGCTTGATTCGAAGAATCTCTACTAAGGACAAAACCAGCTTTTGCAGCTGCGTCACGAATAATTTGTCGGCCTTCAGCGGTCTTCTCAGATTTATAAAGCTGCATCCAGGTATCTGCATCAACGCCTTGGTATGTTTCACGATCAATCTGTTGAGCTTTTGCCAGATTCGTATCGCGATCTCCGAAATATTCTTCTCTTGACATACCGAGAAGCGCCATTGCAGCTTCATCTTGTTCTGTTTCGTTTCCGTTGAATAGCCTTGCGCGTTTTTGGCCGGACTCAAAAGCTTCGTTGTGGATTTGCATCTCAACATCAACTTGGACTTTTCCGCCTTTGCGAAGCTTTTCGATTTTTGCAGCCGTTCCTTCAGCTACTTCTCCAGCTTCTTCAAGCTGTTTTACGCCTTCAACTTCGAGCTTAATCTCAGCGTTTTGCTCAAAGTTGTTGAGAGAGGCTTCAAGAACACTCATGCGCTGGGCATCTTCAGGAGACAGCGTTCCGGCTTGTCTCTTGGACAAAAGCGCAGCATACTCGCTCCAGTCAGACCACTGAGACATATATTGATCAGCAGCGGCGTCACGCTCAAACGTGCCGTTTTTAATAGCTGCTCGAACATCTTTTATGCCCTTCAGTTGCTGTCCAGCTGTAAGAGAAGTCAATCCGTTCGCATTGTTTCCAAGAACAAGTGCAGCATAGTCTTTTTCAGATTGTGTAAGAGCTTTTCCGCCAGACCTTGCCTCAAGAACTCTGGCGTACATCTGATCTCCAAGAACGGCTTTCAGATAGTTTGCTTGCTCTGCAGACATTGCTCCGGCCATAAGGTCATCGCGAGAACGAATAAAGGCTTCTTTTGTCGTAAATCTTGTTCCGTACTCATCTTCAAGAGATGCAAGCTCTGCTCGTTTCACACCGTTAGGAGCTTTAGACGCTTCTATTTCTGCTTTTCTTGCGTTATACGTGTTAAGTACGTCTTCTTGATATGCAAGCCAAGCTTCTTCCTGAGCGGCATTCTTGGATTGTTGAGAAACAAACCATCCTTCACCGGTCAAACCAGAATATGCTCGTTGGGCAATTGCACCTCTTTCCGCAGGAGTCAGATAAGAAGCTCCGTAAGTCAGACTGCTTCCTTGAATTGTGTGCAGAAGCTGTCCCATAATGTCGTCAGGCGCAATAATCTGTCCTGTTTTCTGATCTCTATAAACCTGACTTGCGACGTTTTGTAGATCGGGACTGCTTTGAATAAGAGTCAACCAGTCGCCGGCCGCTTCTGTGTTTTCGTTCAAATACGACATGAAAGCAGCTGCGCCTTCGGCACCTGTTCCAAACTGACCAGACAGCAATAGTCTTGTAAGATTGTCTGCGCTTATAGCGGCTTTGTTTTTCGTTCCAAAGCCTTGCTCGCTTTCATACGCGGCAGCAGCGTCATCAAGGAAATGATTTACAACAGCCTCAAACTTATGCTGAGCTTGTGCGCTCTTTTCGTTTGCGGCACTGATTTTATCTGCGACTTCGGGAAGAACTTCGCCCTGGTCGTACAGTTCGCCAAGAGCTGCAGCTGTGGCTTCCACACCACCAATAAGCTGATCTTTATCGAGCTCTGGAATGCTTTGAAGTTCAGCCTGGAGAAGTTCAGGAGACGCAATCGCTTCTCTTGCTTTAGCAATCCATTCAGCCTGCTTCTCAGGAGAAAGCTCGTCCCACATATCTCCATACTGTGAAAGATATTTGTCTTGCTCTTCCGGAGAAAGGTTGCTAAACGGGTGATCCCAAGCAATGTTGCTGATTGCCCTGTTTTTAAGGTTTTCGTCTTTTCCTTCCCAAATGGACTTAGCCAATTCGGGAGAATAAGACTTCAACGCTTCCTGCATCCAAAGATCTTCATAATAAGCCCTTTCGGCTGCAGGCCTTCCTTCAACATAGCCTTCTTCACCGTGATGGCTATAAAGACTATCATCCCAGCGATACATACGTCGTGCTTCAGCGGCAACATCACTTTCATAAGCCGCGGTTCTTGCAGCATTTTCTGCTTCAACTCGGGCTTCTTCAGCGGCGTTTTCTGCTTCAACTCGTGCAACTTCTGCATCATGATCAGCCTTTATGCTGGCATTGTGCTCCTGCATTATGGCAATCGCATTGTTTCTGTTTGAGGCGTTTTGAGAATCGTAATACGCTTGAACTTCGTCAGCAGTCCACTGTTTGCCAGTCTCGTCTACGTAGTATCCGTTAGTTCCGACGTCCTGCAGATCATAAGGCATTTTTCTAATAGTTCCTTTAGGAACATACCCAGAAAGGCTGTTATTAACAGCTTCGCTTATTTCTTCGTATGTGCTGCCAGTGCCAACGATGTTGTTATAAGCATTTGTAGCGCTTCCATTGCTATGCCAGTCTTGCGCCATTTTGTTCGCAAGAAAATCAATTTGATCTTCATTATAGAACAAACCAAGTTTACGAGACAGTATCTCTTTTGCCTGAGATCTCTTGGATTCAAAACCTGTGTCGTTAACGGCAGAAGAACGATCCATATACTCAAACGCAGCTTCGAGCTGCTCTTGAGTAACCATACCGTTTTTAAGACGGTTGGACCATTGCTCACGAGTGGTTGTACGTTCATGATCTCCCATTCGGCCAGCTTGAGCAGCGTTATAATAAAAATCAACTAAGGGATCTTCGAGATCTTTATTATATGATACAGTGTTTCCTCCGATCCAACCGTTAACGGCTCCTTGAAGTCCAAATAGTCTATCGTTTCCCATTCCTGCTTGAACCCAAGATTGCTGATTTTTCAGAGCGTTCTCTTTTAGTTTATATTGACCTGTTGTAGTGTCATAATCCCAAACTTTGCCGTTGAACCATCTGTTACCAAGCGAAAGCGTTTTATCAAGCTCTGATCTTTTTTCTTTCGCTCCTGACTCAAGTTCATCGATAGTATCGCCTCTTGTGTTGGCGATGTTCGCTGCGAACTCTTTCTTTTCTTGTTCGTCTGCTTCTTTGATTACTTTATCGGCGGCATCGTCTGCGCCTTTGGACAACCGCTTGATTGCTCCAGACAGCGTTTCCACGCTATAAGCAGCAGATCCTGCAGCATCGTTTGTTAAGCCGAGAGTTTGCGCAAACTTATTGATCAGCGACGCATATTCTTCATTTTCTGCGTCTGTCCTGTTGGGATTGTTTCTGAGTTCTTTGAGTCTATCAAGCCCATCATATTTGGCAACTCTTGTTCTGTAGTTTTCATCATACTCCTGATTGCGTTCGGCCGCGCTCGGACCGGCGTTTCCTGCGATACCGGCGATAATTCCGCCGGCGGCCGCAACGCCGAGACCTGCAGCTATGACCGGCATTGAACCAGTTGACAGACCAACTCTCAAGGCGGTCAAACCAAGAAGCAAAGGAAGAACAGTTGTAAGCGCCGCGCCAAGAGGTCCCATTGACTTTGTAAGATTGTCTACACCTTGAACCATCGAGCTTAAGGTGTCTACAACTCCTGTGATGGCGCCGTTACTTGTTAAGTCTTTAACAAGCTCGTCAAACGTGTTCTTCAGGTTTGTAAGAGAGGCGTCAAGACTCTTTACATAGATCTCATATTTTTTGTCAGTAATACCGGCAGACTCTCCGGCCAAAGATATATATTGATCAACTTTACCTTCAGCCATTCCTTGCATAATTGCAGAGAAGTTTGAATACTGCCGAGTGCCGGCAATTGCCGTTGCGATCTGTTGCTGTTCAGCATCGGACATCTTATCCCATTTCTGAGACAGTTCATACAACGTATCATAAGAAGACTTTTTGACACCGTTCTCGTATTGATTGATGCCCTGCGCTTCGAGTAGTTTAGCAACAGCTGATCCGGAAATAGCATTACCATTTTCGTCGTAAATAAGCTCGTTAGTGCCGATCTTATTCATACGACCAAAGATAGTGTTCAGTGTGCGACCGGCTGTGCTACCGCCAATCTGAGTTGTAGAGGTAATAGCCGTAAGCATAGACGCAAGCTGAGCAAACGTAGTTCCATCAGCGGAAGCAGCTGCACCAGCTTTTTCAATACCTCTTTCAATCTCAGCGGCGTTTGTAGCGGCGTTGTCGCCAAGAGCTGTAACGATATCTGCAGCAACCTGCGGATCAGACACAAGCCCGGTATTCATGGCAACTGTGATCAGCTTTGTGGCTGCATCAACTTTAGTGCCAGAAACCTTAGAGAACTTGGAAATCACGTCCAGCCGTTCGTTAACCTCTTCATCTGTCAAACCCTGACGATACAGAGTCGCAGCAGATTTGGTAACTTCAGCAACAGATATTTTCAGTTCTTTTGCCTTGGAAACAAGTCCGTCTCCAAGATCCTTCATCTGATCATCTGTTTTAAGAGTGATCATCTGAATTTCAGTCATTGTCCTGTTGTATTCAACAACAAACTTTTTCGCTTCAGTCAACGCTTTTTGGAAGAGCTGACGGCCAAAGCGCATCGCGATATTTTGAACAGATCTTGTTATAGACGTTCCAACGGCCTTGAAACCTTGTTGCATAGACAAGGCTGTAGAGCTTGTTTGCTTCTCAAGATCAGCAAGCCGTTGCATATCACTGTTGAAGGCAGAATCTGAAATAAGTCCGGCATCATGCTTCTTCGTCAGGTTCTCACGGACGCCTTCAATTTGCTGTTGATACTGACGAGACATTTGGTCATACCGGCTGCCAGGATGAAGCCTGTTTTCCAGATTTTCAATCTGCTTATTAAAAGCTTCTTGATTCTGGGTCTGCATCGCATTGCCGATGTTCTGACGAGATGTTGTAATCTTGGAAAGATCTTCTCCGACCTTATCTGCACTTTTCTTGAACTGATCTTGCAGATCCTTGGAGTATTTAGGATCTTTAGACATTTCAAGCAGCCGCTGTTGGTCAGCTGTGACTTCCTTGATTTTCTCGTCCCACTTCTGCAAAGCTTCAAGCTGAGAGTCGTATGCACCAGTAGCTTTTTGTTCAGCCTGGCCGATACTTTCAACAAGCTGACCAGAACTGTACATGGACATTTCGCTGAAGTCTCTGCCGGCTTTTGAGATAAGTCCGTGCTGCGGAGAAATAAGATTTTGCATGTTCTTCTTCTGATCTTCTGTAAGATACTTATAATCATCAGAAGCCATGAAATCTTTAATCTGCTGTTCATATCGCGCTGCAATAGCATCATTGCGATTTGCGTTTATGATAGACTTCGGTATGTCTTTATTGCGCTGTTCATAGTTTATAATGTCTCCAAACAGTTTACCGGAAAACTCTTGAGCGCTACTCATGAGCTGCCCATAGTATGCTTGAGCGGCTTGAGCGTCCCAGGAATTGCCGCCGGACGGAGGACCCCCAGGTCCACCGGAAGGCGGATTATTAGGAGGCCCGCCAGGAGGAGGATTTCCACCACCCCAAGACGGAGCTGAATTGCCATACGCATTTGTTTCAGGTTCAGCCTTACGAGGCGCCTCTTCTGAAGTCTGAGATTTGTTCTCAGATTCTTTGGAAACAACTTGTTCAGCAATTTGCGCAGCCTGAACAGACGTAATAGGTTTGTTCATCTCGCTTGTGGGCGTTGTTCTGACACCAAGAATGCTGGCGCCCTGAAGCGCTTGCATAGCTGTAGCAGCAGTTTTAGCTCCTACTCCAGGAATAGACTGAAGAGCGGCCATATCGTTTCCGGCAATCGCGGCAACGAGAGTGTCTCTCACATTTGCATCAAGCACTTTGTTGATCTGACGCGTGCCCATTCCGGCCTCTTTGAGAATCCTTTCAGCTTGTTGCTGCGGTGTTTCCTGAGCAAGCATTTCCTCAGCTGTCTTTCGAGCTTTTTGCTCGAATGGAGCTTGAGCTTCAGCAGGAAGTTTTTCTACAACAGTGACAGTTGCGTTTGCTGCCGGTTTTTGCGCAACAACAGGTTGTTGATTCGGAGACACAAAGTCTGTATGTCCGATAAGTGCTTCAACAGTAGTCCCGTTTTCTTTTGCATAGTCTTCAAGAGACTTTCTTGTCCACGAAGCGCTTGCCAGGTTGCGTTCTGTTGCGCCAAACTGTTTAAAGTTGTCAAACGCTTGAGCGCCAATAGCAGCCAGACGTTCCTTCTTTAAAGCACGGCCTTCCGCAGTAGGCGAAACTGACTTTTCAATTTCGTCAACAGCTTTTTCATACTGTGCCTGCAGAGCGTCCACAGTTTGGTTACTCGCAACGAGATACTTTGACTCAAGAAAGTCTTTGCGGACACCTCTCATCATTTGGACAAATTTGCCTTGTTCAGAGTTGGCGCTCACACCTTCTGGCAAAGCAACCGCATCAAGAACGTCGCCCCACTTGTATACTCCACCTTCTGGATCAATGCCTTGCTGACGAGATCTCATTCGACCCATCAGGGTTCCCATGATAGAACCTTGAAACAGAGACGGCAAACCAAGCTGATCGACGTTTTTGTCTTCAAGCGCCTTCTTTGATTTTGCGTTCCAGATTCTTACAGACTCATCGTTTTCTCCAGTTGTTTCAACGGCATCGTTTGCGTACTTAAACATTCTTGAAAACGAAAGTCCGCGATCTGCCGCATAAGCCTGGGCGTCAGTACGCCGCCAGCTCTCGTCAGTTTTCATGTTTGTTGAAACAACGTCGTATTGAGATTCATAGTCTTTAATAGCCTGCGCAATGTTATCACGCATTCTCGGATCGTTCAGCCCGCCATAATACAAGGCAGCCATATCCGCACTACGCTCAGCGGCGCCCATCATGGCATGCTCACGAGGAACGTTCACCAGATAAGCAGCTTTATCGTAGGGGTCAAGAATGTTATATCCACCTGCTTTAGGCGTAGACTCTGTTGTACGAGCAGCCTTACGGGCTTCTTGCTCCTCCCACGCTTTTCTAAACTCAGGAGTTCCAGGCTTAGCGTGCCAAAGCTCTTCAACTTCTTTATCTGAAGCGTTGGCAACGATACGCATTACTTCAGAAAACGCTTCAGCATCTTTTGGGCTCATATTGTCTGAAAGACCAAAATAAGCATTCAGGTCTCCATCAAAGTCTTCGCCCTGCAGAAGCTTTAGGATAGGAGAGTTAGGCGCAAAATAAAGACCTTTGGTGTCAACAATACCAGAAGATCTTGCAATTCTTTCAATTTGCTGTCTGGTTGCTCCTCCGCTCTTGATGAGATCTTCGGCAAAAACATTATCAACTGTAACGTTGCCTGTTTTTGTCGCCGGAAAACGAGCAATGCCAAGCTGCTTATTGAGAGATTCCATAGAGATGACTTGATTATCTCCAAGTTGAAGTGCCTGCTGTTCAGGAGTCAACGCAATACCAGCGGCCATCAGTCTGTTGTTGATGACGCTCTGAGGATTCGGTGCGGCCATTGCGTATTTAAATACGCCTGTAGGAAGCAAACGATCTCCCTCGTTATAGCGAGCCCACATTCCAGCAATATGATCGTTTATAGTTTTCTGAGCTTCTTCAGACTGAAGATTAACAGATTGATCTCCCTTAAAGAGAGTGTCACGCACATACTGATCGTCGCTCATTCTGTCCAGTTCATCAAAGAACTGTTTGTCGAAATATCTTTGAACACGAGGATCTCTGAACCCTGCGTTCATTGAAGAGTTGATCAATTGCTTCGACAGCCAACGAGATGAGGTGTTCGCATCATCGTATGTTGTTTTAGCAAAAATTTCGTCACGGCTATAATCTCTTGAACGAGCCTCGTTCATTCTCTGTTGGAATTCAGCAGTTGTTGCGCGAATCTGAGCTTGTTTTTCCGCGTTAGAAGCATTAGATTCTTCAATCTCTTTAATTTTTGCATCAAACTCAGGTTGAAGTACAGTTTTATAATGCTTAATGTTGTTTATATCTTCAATAACATCTGTATCTTTTGACACGCGAAGCGCTTCGCCGCCAATACCAGCATTAGGAATAACCCAATCTCCGCCGAGTTGGGCTACAGCATATGCTTCGCTTTTTGCTCTGTTAGACTCGATGCCGCTAAGCCTTCTTGCGAGCTTTTTCCCGCTTAAAGTTCTGTTTGCTTCTTCGATGTCTTGCTGAGCTTTGGCGTTTATTTCTTCAACCCGTTTTTGAGCTTCTTCAGTCATTTCAACTTGCTTATAGTTTTTTGCTCTCATGTCCATCATATTGATAGGAACATAAGTAGCTTTACCGCCAAAGGTACGTCCTTGGAAGCCCTGGCTGCTGATGCGATCAGAGATCCAGTTTGATCCATCCATATCAGCTTTTCCGAAGCTTCCGACAACGACCTTCATATTAGGAGTTCCATGCTCTTCCATGATATGCTGGCGCTGTTCTTCTGTCAGTCCGCTTTGCGCGAGCATGCGAGCAGTTTCCTTGTTTCCTGTAAAGCCAAACCTTGTACCGAGCCAAGTAGAAAGACTTTCTCCTTCTGTGGCCATGTTATTCTGGTTGTACATGGATTTGGCAAAAGGCTTGAAGGTGTCAAAGTGTCCGATCCCGCCTCCGTTAGACAAAACATTAAGGCCGGCCTGGCGAGCCTTTGCAGCGTCTTCCGGAGAAAGTTTCTGGTCGTAAGAGTATCCCATCGCCTTACGGCCAATCTCATCGACTATAGATTCCTTCATGAACTCAGCGTGCGTTTTGCTGATTCTGGTGTTAATGTAATGCTGTCCGTTTACGTCATATCCTTGCGCAAACAGATCTCCATACTGTTTAGCCAGTTCAGCTCTACGTTCTTTGCTGAGCCGCGGATCACCAAGCTCTTTTTCGAACTTCAGATAGAACATATTGTCACTGAAGCCATTCTGACCCACACGGCTTGCCGATGGGGTGGCCATAACCATTTTCTGCAGCATGCTATCGTTCATGCTGATGGTATGGAAATCATCAGGTGTAATAGCTCTATCTTTTGCAGTTGCTTTTCTTGGCCCGTTTACTTTTGTGAGCTCAGTCCATTTGCCTGTCCTCTCATCCATTACGATAGGATGCATGCCAGAGATTTGAGCTCCTTGTTGCATCATATCAAGAGAGTATTCAGCAAAGGCTCTCGATGTTTTACGCGGAGAATGAGTAATACGGCCAATGTATTCAGCGTTCCCGCCATTGGGGTCGAACTGACCAAACTTAGTGTTGAAGCGTCCGGGACTCAGCCAGGAACCGAAAGCGTCATCCATAGCCCTGGCTGCAGCAAGAGCTCCGTCAAGAGTTTTGTTGCTGCCAATCTTGTTGCGGATGTTCTTCCAAACGTTGCGGTCAGTAACATTGCGGATGCCATACTTACGCTCGCCTTGAGCCGCAACGGTCATGTCATCCATAAGATATCCAGCCATTGCATCCATCATATCGTGATTGGTTGCATGGTTGAAATACATTTTTTGCCCGGATTTGGAGATAACTCCAGCCTTTACAGCCGCGTCCGCAGCGTATCTGTTATTACGAACGATACGACCGAGCGCAGAGATTTCATCGGCAGACAACGTTTCGCTTGCATGTTTGTTTTGCCCTAACTGTCTTGCATGTCTCGGTTCAGCATACGGCTCTATTTTCTGAAAAGACTTCGGCAGCATGTCTCGATAAGACTCTGCCTGCTTTCTCAGCTGAACCTGAGAACCGCCGGTAATGGCTTGACGCATATACTGCGGAACACTCATAGGCACGTTTGCCATCAGATATTTCCGCATGTTCTGAGCTGAGAAAACTTCAGGATTTTGCTGACCAAGCTTTTGCGCAATCTTGCTGTACTTGTCAGACCGCATAAAACGATCGACAATCTCATCATCAGTAAGCTTACGAGACACTTCGCTGGAAATGCTGGCAGCGGTTGTTCTGATGCCAGACGACAATTGCGAAACGATGCCTGTCAGCCCTTGAGTAAACACCTTGCTCATGCCAGGACCAAGAACGCCAAGCAGTTCTTGAACAAGGTTCTGAGAGTTGGACAGATCCTTAATAGACCTGTTTGCGATCTCTACCTTGCGTTTATACGCTTCGCTCAGGCCTTCGCGCTCATAAGAACTCATGGCGTGCTCCATGGCGCTGCGGGTACGTCCAATGTCGGTCAGACTTCTATCCCAGTTAGCGAGCTTTCTCATGAACGCTTCGTTATATCCAGGTAAAGACTCCGTAGACGGCACAGTGTCTTCCGCCATTTTCTTGGCGTCTTTCTGGAGCGTGGACAGCCGCTGTTCGATGGCATCAACTTTCTGATTCATCGGATCATCGTTGATGTCCACTTGTAATGTCAAGATTTCAGAATCCATAAAGAAAACTCCTTTCTGGGCCTTTATTTCAAGGATTTATTGTTAAGCCTTATAAACAAAGGCCTTGTGATCAAATTGATATATCGTGTTTTCGACTTGCATAGATCTCCTGTTTGATGTTATTCTTAACAAAATTAAACAGGGGAGATGATTATTCTGAGCGATTGTATACCTTGGGAATTCGAAGAAGAATCTCAGATAAACTGGCTTGAACAGCTAAGAATTAAATACAAGAATCGTCGGGCAGAAATTCTTCCTAAAGATCAGTGGCAGCCGTTAATCGATCTGTGGATGTGCGATCATCCTGATCCAGACAGCTGGTTTAGACTTCACGTCAAACCTGGTGTAAACGCAGACTTGTATCGTAAGGCCATGAGCCGTAAAGGCTTTATGTTTACAGAAGTCGAAAACAAACACCATGACACGCCGATCTATCTTGAAACTCCATCGAGCGGTCTCAATGTTGATCAGTATGCCATGCTGGAAACAATATGGGATTTGGAAAATCGAAATGGGGTATTGTATTACAGAAACATTCCTGCTCCTGTTGTTGATTTACTGTACGAAGAAGTGTTTGAAGAACGTTTAGCTTATCCAGAGAGATTTGCTTAAGAAAAGGGCAGAGGCGAAAACCTCTGCCCTTTGCTTTTATTGAATAATCACTTAGGAGAGCTTTGAGGCTTGCCCGGATTCATCAGTCCAAGCAAGTTTTGGAACATTGTGTTCTCCGCATCTGTCAAGGCAGGTTCCGCGGTAGAAGAAATTACGCTGTAAAGCCATTCGAAGACGAGATTTTGCTTGGAAGAGATTGCGTTGCGCTTTTCAACTTCAAGCTTCAGCACATCTTCCAGGTCATACCATCCTTCGATGTACATATCCTTCACGTCTTCAAGGTTGCCCATGTTGTTTGCGTGCAGGATTGTTTGCCAATCCGGTTCAAGATAGTACACCATTGCACCTTCGTCATATGCAATTGTCAGTTCTTTTGCTTTCAGGATGTAATCAGAGTAAAGCATACGGATCCTCCTTAACGGCCGAGCAGTTTACTCAGCCAACCTTTCTTTTCCGTCTTGGTTTCAGGAACGTTGAACACATACTGTTTCTCAGGTTTCTCGGCCGGCTTGGTAGTGTTGGCGTTCTTTGCTGCGTCTCGTCTCAGAGCTTCCGCTTTTGCCTCTTCGACAATCGCCGCGTGCTCAGCGAGATTCTGCTGGTTCTCAAGATCGTCGTTCTGAACTTCTTCGAGAACCTGCCGTCTTACCTCTTCGCGTTCAGCGTTTTCCTGCTCGGCTTTCCTTTGAAGGTCGATGGCTTCTTCCTGCTGCTTCATAGCGGATTCGCGCAGAGCAGTCTTCTCGGCTTCGGCCGCCTGTTTGTCGAATTTGTATGGGTTCTTCGGCTTTGTCTCACAAAGCTTCTGAGCTTCGACGATCATCCGACGTTCATTGATCCGCTGGTCTGCGCCTTTCATCTTCCATACGTTATAGTAGTTCTTCATACGGAAGAAGTAATCATACGCTTCAGATTCCTTCGGAAACGGGTTTTCAGGCTCCAGATCCAGCCAGCAATGCACTGCATGCACAAACAGGTTTTGACCTTCTTTTCCCAGTTTGTATCCCTGTATCATCTGCCTAAACATCCGATACATTGTATTGTTATCAGACATATTGATGCCTCCTTTTACATAAGTCCTTCAGCCCAGCTTGTATCGCCAAGAATCTTTTTCTCAGCCCTTGCCTGAGCTTCTTTGGACGACTTGGTGGCGTCAATAACCTGGATCTTACCCATGAGGCCCATGATACCAGCGCTCGATGCGCCGCCGTGCTTAAGAAGCGGATTAGCTTCAGGCACGATTTTGCCGGCGTCTTTTGCAAACGCATTGCCATACAGATTGGAAATTGATTCAAAGTTGATTCGCTTTCCAAGAGCTTCAAGAACAAGATTGAACCAGACATACGCCATGTCGTTTATTTTGTTTTCATCGACTTCGCCCAGGTGGGCAGCAACAGCTGCAGCGGCTTCATCTAAGCTCAGCGTTTCGCCTGCGCCTGGGCTTCCCTGTTTTTTCTTTGCTGTTCCTCTTTTTCGTCTATATGATTAAGACGACCGAAGATTTTGAAGATCTTCTCAATATCGTCGGCCGTCATATCTTCGTAATGATCTTCCACGAAGGCTGGATCATCAAAGACCGCGATAAGAAAATCAAACAAAAGCTGATCCGCGTCCCGCGTATCATCGATAACTCCTTTTCCATAAGTAAGCAGCTCGTTAAGCGGGACAATCTTTAATACGCTGTAAGCTGAAGCCATTTTGTTTCTAAAATACTTCAGCTTTGTGGGTTTAATTTCGATCTCTTTGCCGTCGATGTAAACACAGTTTTCTTTCGGAACTGTTTCCGGCATCGCCCTGTTCAGCTCGCTTTCTTGAGGCATTTCCTTTTCGAGCTTTGGTTCAACAGGACTTTGACGATTCATCTCTGGCTCAACAGGTTTTGGCTTGTCAAGCGCCGTCTGCTCAGGAGCCGGTCCGGCGCTCATGTTCGGAATTTCCGGAACTTTTGTTTCCGGCGTTGTTGAAAATGGTATCGGTTTCATAGACCTTCTCCCTTCAAAAAAAAGGGGACACTGCAGAATGCAGTGCCCCCGTATCATCTCACTGCACCTTTATATAAAAACCTTTAAGCAAGACAATTAAGCAACCTTCTTGTAGCTGATGGAGTAGGCAGCCTCGTCGGCTTCTTTGGCATCCATAGCAGCCAGGGTGAACTGGAACGTGGAAGCGCTCTTGTAGGAGGCATCGAAGCCAGGCTGAGCGGTAACACGGCACTTGAACACCTTGACAGTCACATAGCCGATGATAGAAGCGTCGGTGCAGTCGTCACCGTTGCCATACACAGGATACTGCATAATGGCTTCGCCCATAGCAGAGCTACGGTTGTCGATGCGGGCCTCTTCCACTTCATCGATGTAGTAGTAGGAAACAGTTACCTTGGAGCCGACATCACCAGCAGAGAAGGTCAGCTTAGTAACACCACCGGCGGTGGTCACAGAGAACTTGCCGGCCGCGACGGTCTGTGCAGTCTCTTCCATCATGCCCCGTTCGTTCGGATAGGGGATGGAGATGGTGCCGGAAATAGGAGTGTAGCGCAGTTCAACCTGGTTCTGACCATCAACGTCCAGGGTCTCCGTATGCATCATACGGAAGCTGTCGTTGGAGCTGAACTTGGTAGCGTTGGTCATAACGAACAGGTCAGCCTCAAACTTACCAGAAGTGATCTGCATCTCGAAGGTGGACTGTCCGGGCAGATAAGCCACAGGGAACAGAGACCAGCCGGCATTCACTTCAGTGTAGTTGATCTGAGGAGAAACGGTGGCAGCGGTCAGTTCGTCGAAATAGAAAATACGACCATCACAACGCTTGAACCACAGCCGCGGTACGTCGGCGATGTAGCCGGCGAATTTTTCAACGTAAGTCGCCATAGTCGATCGACCTCTTTCTTATAGATTTATATCAAGACTTGTCAGCCCTCCTACAAGCGTCTAAGTATTGATAACGGGATTAAGCCTTCAATAAACCTTCAAGAAAAAAGCCTTCAATAAACCTTCATGTAGTAAAACGCAATTACGTGTCTTGAATAACCAGTTGTTCTGGTTCCAAGATCCCAGTCTCCTGCTATCCAAAACCGATAGCCTGTCTGATGCAGATACCTGTCTTGAGTCAGTAGATACTTCAAACGAGAAGTAATCAAATCAAGTCTGGAAATCAGCATGTCGTCCTGATCTGTGTCATAAAGATTCTGCGTTTTGACATAGATATCAAACGTTAACATGTTCTTTTTAACGTTTGGAACATCCGTGTCCTTACCGGCAATATCTCCGTATACGATTCGACAGACTTGATTGGTTAACAACTCGTTTGTATACCCAGCTTTAATAAAGTAGTATTTGATAAAATCAGTTATCTTTACTTTTGCCGGAACCTTCATCAGCTGCTTCAGATCGTAATCAGGAAAGATTACTCTGCGGATGATAGTATTCCAGGCTTTTGTCCATCCTAACATGTGTCATCCTCCTGTCACAGCTCGAATACGTTCAGACGTATAGTTTTTCACAAGCTGAAGCATTTCTTTCTTTCCAGCAGCTATCGCATCGTTCACTTCGGATCTGAACAAATCTGCAAGCATCATTCTGATTTCACTGATTACGCCAGTAGCAGGCTTTGCGTAGTCTGGAACAGGCTCGTTCCATCTTTGATACGGCGTCGGAGACTCATATGTAGATCCGTCAGGATTATGAGACGTTCCATGATCGCCGCCAGCTAATGGCGCCGGCATACCGGCATCAACGATTTCAAGAAATCCGCCAGGATTATGCTCATCGAAATAGAAATGCAACGTGAACTTACCGTCTTCTTGTGATATCTGACATTTGAAAGCGTCTGCAATTGCTTCCATTTCCTGCTCTTCTTTGATTAGAGCGAGGTTCTTTTCGCCAGGCGCCTGAATCTCAGACTTATACACAAGAAAACGTTGTTTACCGAAATTCTCGGCAAACTGTTCAAACCCAGAAATCTTTGACTGTATGATTGCAATGAAATCTTGTTTGGTGGGAGCACTCATACCTGGATCCCACCAGACGCCTTCTTGGCTTGGATTTTCAGAGTTCCGTATGTTCCAGTAATGTCAACACCGACAGGATCGATATCGACAATCTCATACTCGTCAATACCCCAGATGTACTTATCTCCAATTGTGATGTTCTTTGTGCGTTCGTTGTACTGAACAATCATCAGAGTAAGAGCGTTTGGGGAAACGCCTGGTTGCCCTGAAACAGCAGAATACTCAGGTCGGCCGTCGTATCTGTAAGCGTTCACAGGAAGATTGTCTACAATCTTCTGAGGGCCGCCCGTTCCGTAAATACGATAGCCGTCTTCGTCAACTTCTGGCGGAATATTGCGCTCAATCGTAAGACGGGTATTGCATCTTACAGCACGAGTCGGAGCGTTGTTTGATTCAAGATGGACAGCCCAGTCGAGCAGATAGATCGTGCCGTCAGACTCGACAATCATGTCACCTTTCTTGATTCCGCTCTCGACATCAGCACGGAAGTTCATATTGTTGTCGGTATCTTCATACCGGCTCTTCGTAGAATCAGGATAGATCTCGCCGCGAATATACTTTTTTTCATAGCCGTCTTCAAACTGGGCATCCCAGTTCGGAATCAGTTCGAAAGTCATTACTGCGTTCGGAATATCCTGATTCAGAAAAGCCCGAAAGTCGGCGGCCAGTGTGCGCGGGACCTTAAAGCGTTTGCTTGTTCCTTGTGGAACGTAAGGAATAGGCATACGACCGCCTCCATTGTTATGATATTGTGCCGTTGTTCAAATCAGCGGCCAGGACCTCGCTGAAGCTGACAGACCCGGCTGCAATGCCTTTATAGGACAACGTCTGAGGAAGACGCTTGATTGCATTTGCCTGGTCAAGGAGCTTATGCCGAATGTGCTGGAAGCGCTTTTTCGTGTCCTCATCCCAGTCTTCTTTCTTTTTACCGGTAAACCAGTAAAAAGAATCTTCGATTTCTGCGATGATTCTCATAAGCTCGGCGTTCAGCAGATCAGTGTACTGCGGAAAGTCATAGTCTTTCTCAATCACAGTTTCAAGATCTTTGTTTTTGTACTCGATCTTTACTTTGAAATCGCTCATACGCTGTTCACCTTTCGCCTTATTCGCCAAGAGTGTAGCGAACCATTTTGTTGAATTTAATGCGGCGCTCGCTGTACAACTCATTAAGAGTTTCAGACAGATTTTTATAAGGTTTATCAGCGTTTGTCACAGTCAATGCGTTTGTCGTATAGCCAAACGCGTTGTTGACATCGGTCTGCACCCTTTGGAAGAATTCAATCTTACAAAGGATGAGAATATAAACTTCTTCGTCTGCAGGAAACTCTCTGTCATAAAACAGTTCGTCGCCGACCTGGATAAATCTATCCCTGCTGTAATCGGAAGACCGGTTGATATCCACAAAGAAATTGCGAACAGCCCGTTTTACGATCTTTATATAATCTTCCCCGGTCAGCGGCTGGGGCGTGTCCTGCCAAGCTGTAAGCTCCTGCAGTTCGTTCGCCATTTCAGTGATATTAAGCATATCAACCGTCCCCTTTATTCGTCATCTTCTTGCAGCCAATCTTTCTCAGGCATCTTGGTCTTCAAAATCTTGAGCTTGCTGGCAGGCAGATCGACTTTCTTGGATTTGTACACAGCATAGATAGCGTGCAGCTCTTCCGGATCGTCGATCCCGTTAACCCATGCTTCCACGTTTTTCAGCGGCTTCTTCAGCATGGCAATGATTTCGTCGTCGTTCAGATGTGTCTGGACAGACTCGTCGGTGTATCCGCCGAGATCTTCGAGAGACAGTTCTTTTCCGTCGTCAGACACGGCAACCAGCATGTTGGTAGAGAAGAACTTTCTCCTCACGCAAATGCTTTCGATGTACAGAATATCGTTGACAGTCAGCATCATAAAGCTTCCGCTGCGGATGTTCAGCTGCTGACCTGAGATCAATGTGACCCCAATGTCGTGTTTACATTTGTTGTAGACACGTAATCTCTTTTCTCCGTCCATTTTACCTTTCTCCTTATATTAAAATCAGGGAGAGGGACCGTAGTCCCCCTCCCCATATGTCGTGACATTGTGTCACATGGAGCGTGCTCGGTTAACCGATGCAGTAGGCTCCGATGTTGGGCTTTTTGCCAACCACGAAAGCGGCTCCGAACCACTGGTCCAGACGCACTTCGTATACCATGTCGTCGATGTTCTGAGCGGGCAGGGCGTTGACGGGGCCTTCGTTCACAACCTTCAGGTTGCGCATGTCGGCGCTCACGCCGCCGGGCAGAATGTACAGCCAATCCGTAGCCAGGATGGGCGTGGTGGCGCCTTCTTCATAAGCGTTGGTCATCGCAACGACATCGCTGGCGTTGTACTTGCCGATGAACCCATTGGCGTTATGCTCTTCGATCATGCCGCCAGAGAACTGGGTAGAATTGGCATTGATGGCCATACCGGTCAGAGGAGCCAGCTGTCCGACAGCCGCGATGTCACCCAGCAGGGTAACAGGGCCAAGCCGACGGAAGTAGTTGATCTGGTTATCCAGAGTGGCCTTTACAATGCCGGTACCAGTGCCATAGAAAGGCGTGCCGTAGTCGTCGATCGCGTTATGCAGAACGGCTTCGATCATGATCAGTTTCTTGTTGGTCATAGCCTGATTCGCTTCACGAATCAGATCAGCCATGTTCACGCGGCCGGTACGCAGATCGATGATGTTGATAGCAGGACGGGCAGAAATTTCCTTGGTGTCAACCAGGATCTGGCTGTCCGCAACATAGCTGCGGGCGGTGGTAGCACCCTTGGCTTGAATGTAAGCCTTGATGCCGCCGGTCCGAACTTTGAAAGCAGCCTTGTCGCCGTAGGCGATATTCTTCTGATCAGCCACCAGTCCCAGGAAATCCAGAGACTTGGACTGCAGTTCGTCCACGGTATAGCCCACGATCTGGGCAATTTCATGCAGGTTCTGGGGATTCAGATCCTGAGCCAGAACATTGATAATCTGAGCGGCCTCTTCGACCTTATCAGATTCGACCCGTTCGTTACGGGCCTGAGCGGCGAGCACCTTGATCAGTTTGCTGTCGCGAGTAACTTTGATTTCAGGCATGTTCGTACACCTCCATTAACCGACCGTGCCATCGGCCTTGATGCCATAAGCGGCACCGGCAGTGATGGTTCCGGTCACTTTGTCGGTCACGAACTCTTCGCCGACCAGCAGCGGATGAGCGCGGAGCTCAGCGCCGACCGCGGTAGTATAAGTCCGCTTGTCGTAAGCGGCGGAATCGTTGATCTCAAAGCCGTTCTCAACGAAGTAGTACCGGGCATTGAGCTTATCAACGATAAAGCGATATGCGGTCACGCCATCATAGATGGACGTAACTTCCTTACAGATGAGCTTGGTCGTGGTGTCAGCACTCGGCAGCACCAGCTTGCCGGCATTGTCGCCGGTACCCTGAACCATCAGAATACCATTCTCGACAGGGGCAGCAGCGCCGTTTACCAGCTCGCCTTCATACACGTAGCCCTGAAGCTTGGTCATGTATCCAGCCATGGTAAGTCATTCCTTTCAGTAAGATTTTAGGCTTTCCCAAGCAGAGAGTAAGTAGCAGCCGGCTCAGCTTTTTCAAGCAGGGAATACTTTCTCTCGGCATTGATGCTGCCAACAAAAGGATTTACTTCTGCCGTTTCAACAGAAGCAATAACGGGCTTCTTGGAGGCTTTCAGCTCTTCCACTTCTGCCCTGAGGTTGCTGACAGTTTCGGTCAGCTCAGCCAGCTGAGCAATAAGCTCGGCCGTCTTCTTATGGTCGTCCTCAACAATCGGAATATCATCAGCAGCGGAATCGCCCGTTCCCTGCTCGGTGGCAGCGTTTTCGGTTGCGGTTTCGCCGGAGTTTTCCGATCCGGACTCTGCAGAAGCAGCGGCGTCTCCGTCGCCCTCTGCGATTTTGATGTCTCCGTTTGCTTCTTCGACAAGGGTTCCTTCGATCGGCTGAGCGACGGAGGTCTCGACGGTCACAACCTGCGACACATCCTTGCCGGTATTGGTGTCGTACATGTAAGTCCTGTGTTCTTCCACAGAAGTTTCATGCACATACACTTCGGCGTTTTCCTTGTCTTTCTTGCAAGCAGCAGACTCATCTGCGGCGTTCTCGGTCTGACCTTCGGCAGGCGTGGTTTCCGCAGTTCCGACAGTTCCTTCTGCCTGTTCCGCTACAGCGGAGTTCGTGGCTTCAGTCTCTTCGGCCACGAGCTTTTCGACTTCTGCCATTTCTTCATCACCCTTTCTGGTGTCATCTGCTTCTCGCTGTGCGACAAACTCAAGCGCAACAGC
>OCTX012290059.1_pt1 | contig 23402 bp, 24 predicted proteins | sample 1539691 | NCBI WGS metagenome assembly OCTX01 (sample SAMN02144231, study PRJEB22623) | gut metagenome | biome: sheep rumen | host: Ovis aries | place: New Zealand
CGTCTTTGTATTATTCTTGGCACTCGTCCCACTATAAGATACAGAACCATTGCCTGAAGCCGTTATTGATAATGTATAAGTCGGAATAGGGATTGCTTCAAACTCTACTTCTACCGCCGTATCAGAACTGATATTGTTTAGGGTATACTTGCTGTTCAAAATTCCTGACGTTACATCTGTATTGTTTATCTTTACACTTTTAATCTGATAATCATTATCTGGAGAGATTGTAATTATGACATCTGTACCTTCTTCTATAGTAAAAGATTCAAGGTCGTCACGAATAATGGTTCCACCACATGAAACAACTCCATTTCCAGATGATTTAACTGATAATAAAACAAATTTTATCAATTCTTCTATAGACGTAAAATATTTTAACCATCCCTGAGTATTCTGATATAAGTTTTTTGTCCCATGAGGTACTTGCAATTTACAACGGGTATCATAAAAAGTATGTGTAGGTATTGCATAAGGAACTAAAATCTCACTCACAACTTGTTGAAGTCCTTTACAATATGCAAAAGCATAATCGCCAATTAAGGAAAGAGTATTAGGCAACTTTATTGTTTCTATTTTCTCACAACTATGAAAAGCTGCTTCACCAATGTAAGATACTTTTGAAGGTATAATAACCTCTGATAACTTTTCGCATTTATAAAAAGCATAATCGCCAATACTAGTCACAGATTCAGGAAGTGTAACAGATACCAAAGAAGAACAATTATAAAATAATTTATTTGGTACAGCAGCTATTCCCTTAGGAATATTTGCAGTTCTTAAAAATTTACAGCCATTAAAAACACCTTCGCCTAATTCTAATAAAGAATTGGGTAAAATTATAGATTCTAAGGCTGAGCAATCATTAAAAGCGTTGTCTCCAATGGTCGTTATCGAATTTGATAACTCAACATTGCGCAGTCCCGAACAACCACTGAAAGCTTTTGACCCAATGTTAACTACAGACTCTGGTATGATTAAAGATGATATATGAAAACCACTAAATGCATTTGCGCCTATGGATTTTACTGTACGAGGAATTGACAGAGATTTAAACATACCACCAGCACCATAAAATGCATTATCTTCTATAACTGTCAATGTGTAATTATTACCTTCATATTCAACCGTTTCTGGTAATACCATATCATAGCCCCCTAATCCATTACCTATATATGTAACTGCAGGATTCTTTTTTACACTGACTTCGTTCTTTGAAATAATAGTATAGCAAAAGTCTTTTATACAAAATTCTTCAGCATTAATAATAATGCAATTTGTAATTACAACCAAAAAGATTAATACCCTTTTATACATATTAAAAATATTTTGATGGGTTGTTCTCATATTATTCTATTTCATTGATTTATTTAAGAAGAAAACAATTATGATAGCATTTCTGAAAGATCAGACAAATTTCTCATATAATATATTTGCTTATTCTCTGATTGTATTACCTTATCGAAGATTAACGCATATGGGGAAAAGTATTTTCTAACATCTTCCTTTTCTAATTGTTTATTTTTAGTTTGAATATTAAGTTCAATAAGAAAATCCCCAAAACAATTCATCTCGAAAAATGTAGACTCGACAATAGTTCTGCCCTTATCGTCATTCAATCTTTTGGGATATACGTTTATAAGAATTCCTTCAGTATCAAATTCCGAAATAGCCAAAAGCCATTCTGCGACTTTGCTAATATTTTGATTACTTGAGAACCGAGTACAATATTCGCTAAACAAATTCTTTTTATTATTAGTACGTGATTCAATAGCGTTCTCTACTATGAAGTAATTACTAATAAACAATGCAAGTATTGATATCAATAGCGAAAAGGACGTCATACTATTTGTTGTTTCGTTTTTCCATAAATCAGGCCACAGGGCACACATCACTCCTAATAAACACACTACGACACATAGCTGTATGTTATTACGCAGTTCTATTAGATACTCAAATAAAGTTGATTTTATAATTGTAATATTTATCATACCTTTATCAATTTTTCTTTCCATTGACGATATAGACACCTGCTGCCATATTATCTTAATCTTTCTAATAATTTGTTGAATACTATTGAGTCTTCACTTTTTTCGTCTTCACTGATTCTCTTCGTTCTAATTACATTAATTTTAGTATGTGTAAATAGTTTACGAACATCAATATGGTTCTTGCGTAAATTGTCGAAGAATGCTCGTTTTGAATCATCATCATAAGTTATTATTATTATCTGCTTTGTATCATCTGTATTAACTTCCATCTGATGGAAATATTCCTCAAAATATCCCATGTCTATACTGTTCATTGAATGTCCATAGAAAATTACTTCTTGTGAATTTAACATATCAGCAGGAAGATTAGAAGACGTATATGACATGCTATTAGATTTTATCAAGAAAGAATAGCCTGGGGCAATTTGGGAAATATCGTCCACCTCTATACCCAATATAATACTATTATTTTCAACTTTGCCATGAATATAGTCTACATCCACATGGTTATATTCAAACAATATTGAAGCATAGAAATTAACAGGAGTATAATTGAAGGAATAGACTCTTCTATCTATACTAAGTGTTACGGATAAATTACATAGTGAGTTTAGGAATTTGCCAGCATTGGTTTCATTAAGATCGTGAGGATTATTTTTTATATGACTAATAAGGTATTCTGTTAATGCTGTACATACGCACTCATAATCCTTTTTATCTATTTCGACATTATTCACAAAAGTCCCATCTTGCCTTCTTGAGACATAATCATACAATGCTTGTTCAATATCAAACCATTTATCAATATACCGTTTGCCATTAAGATATTGAAGAAGAGAATTCTTCTTTGACACCTTTGAACGTTTTACATACATTCGTTTCCATTCGTCACTTTCAACGAAATCAGAGTACCTCGTATTAAACCCTAAGTCCAAATCAAAACCATTACCTATAACAACGGTATACTTTAAGCGTTTACTATAATCTTGTAACTCCATATCTATATTCAAATAGATTCGATCAATTGAAGAACAACGAAATTATGTTATAAAAATAATACGAAAGAGCCACTAAAGCCGCAGATCGTAACCTGCTGATTCACAGGGAACATAAAGGGGTGTCTGAAATTTTCTCGAGAATTTGAGAGTTTACAGGCAGGTAAGTCTGGGTTTACAGGCACCTTTCTTTCAAATTCTCTCGAGAATTTGGAAGAGTGCTTACTGCTTTCATCTACGAAACAGTATTGCGAGGGAGGGTTTAGTGCCTTGTTACTCCCTGCAAGTTGGCTTGTGGCTTGTAGTATGTTCATATCTTGTGTCACATTTATTTCCTTTAATTATACCAATCAATAGTGACACAACAAAAGAACGATTACTTGACTCTGCGAATCAGGGCTGAGGGATTACGCTTGGTGTCCCAAATGTCAACAACATGTACGACATCTTCAGCCCTGTCGTAGTAATAGATAATCTTAAATCGACGATTCATAAGATGTCGACGGCGAAACAGAGGGCTACGCCCCAAAAGGAGTTCCTCGGGGGGATAAGCTTCTGGAAATGACTTTACACGATTTTCAAAAGACTGGACTTCCTTAGCCCATCTAAGTGCAGTGCTCTTTCCATATTCTAAAGCAGCATACTCAATGAACTGGCCAAGGAGCAGTTTGGACTCGTCTTCCCAGGTTATCTTAGCCATGGATATTTGCTATAGAGTTCCTCCCACATTTGTTCCGAAGAGATCCATTTTACCTCTCCTTTCCTTAATCTCTCTTCAAATCTGTCGATTCTTGCAATGGCCTCTTCATCGGAGAAGGGGCCGAAACTGGGGAACTTGTCCCAGTCGAGATCATCTATCCAGTCGTGAACTTCTGTCATGCTATCTATAGACATTGTATCAGGAATAGGAGCAGCAATAGGCTCGCTGACCTTACCTCCGACGTTTTCTTCTTCAACTGTAGAATACCTCTTTTCTCCCATAGCGCATTATTTTTCTGCAAAGATAGAAAGAAATAACCATACTTCCAAGTTTTTAAGCAGAAATCTTACGAGATACTGCTTATCTTCGTTTGTTGTGTCACTATGTCAAAGAACGAGTTGAGCGAGTAAAGAGCGATTGTTCAGACCACCCCTGGCCCCTCCTAACTTAGGAGGGGAAGAGGGGAATCAGAGGTCGAAGTCTCCGAGGGTGAAGACATCGTTGGGGCTGAGGCGCTGGCCACGGGTCTTATCGACGTAGTCGGGCTGCCAGGTGCGAACATGGATCTGTGGGGCATCAGGGTTGCGGAAGTCCCACACCATGAACACATAGCCTTCGTCGCTATAGCGAGGCGTGTTCCATTGCTGATGGACAGTTACGCCATAAATACCTTTGATGGTGGGATGCTCTACCATCACCACGTCGTCGAACTTCACCTTGATATAACTGTTCGACTTGAAAGCACGACTCAGGTTCGAGAGATACTGCTGCTTGGTCTGCGTGGTGTAGACCACCCTGTTGCCTGAGGGCATCACCTCCGACTTGCGCACCTTGATGACCTTGCCTGTGATAATCAGGGCATCGTCTGAGAACACCTGGCGCAGGAACTTCAGGTCTTTCTGGTTATAGGCAGTACGGAAGTGCTCCACGTAGTCAAGAATCATCATGCGGTCTCTGATGTCTGTCACCTCATAGCGCTTGTCGCTCATCTGGTTCATGCGCAACTTGGAATAAAGTTCAGGGCTGATGGTATAGTAGAAACTGACGATGACGCCCTGCTTGTCGAAGTTGATGACAGCCTCCTGATAGCCCAACTCCTCACCTTTGGCAGCAGAGTTCACTATCAGGGGAATGCCTCTCACCTGATAGCCGTCACGCGTAGTGAGCAGACGTTCCACGATCTCTTCCTCTACACAACGGAAGTGCTCATTGTTCCACAACAGACTCAGATCCTGACGTGCCTCACGACTCAGGTAGTGTTCAGAGAGGGTAAGCCGTTGGGCGTTCTTCTCCTGACAACTGTTTATCTCTGTGATAATCACAGACACGGCATGCTCTATCTGCTGTTTGAGTTGCTGGTTATTGGTGCCGTCACTGATGACAAGGCGCACTTGGTTATACGCTACGCTAAATGATAATTGACAAATGATAAATGATAAACTTAACAATAACCGTTTCATAATCTTCTATTTTTGTGCTAACCGTTATGGCGGCAGCAAATTTTTCACTTTTCACTATTCACTTTTCACTTATTCTAAACCAGATGGCTCCGCATCCTCTATAGTTCTTGACGGAGTCGGGCTTTTGGGTTTTCAGGTTCCTGCGAGGGTCTTTGCCTTTGTCGAGCCAGGCTTTGATGTTGCCAGCAGGGTCGTAGACAATGAGATAACTCTCTTCGAGGTTCTTCGCTGTAGCATATTTGCCATAGTCGGCAATGAGGCCATTTTCCTTCAGGGGTTTCATGATTCCTTCCAGATCGAAGAAGTTGCGGGCTTTCATAACCTCCTGAAGGGTAGCGTTGTCTATCTTCTTTTGAGTGCCAAAGCGCTGCATCAGGTTCTTCTTGGTGCTGTCGTCAAGCAGAGAGGGCTCGTCAGACTGCGGCCTGAACATAGGCGATACCTTCGTCTTACGGATATAGGTAAAGACACGCATCATATTGGCACGAGGGGCCATCATCGTGTCTGCCTGTTCACAGAGGCGGATGGCTGCGAGGCTGTCCATAGGATCGCGTAGTTCCTCAGTGGTCCAGCGCATAATCTCCTCGTGCAACAACTGGCGTGCTGTAGAGTCGGCCTCCGCTGGCGTGGGCATCGTAGCCTCGGCATAGAGGAATTCGCTGCTCTTCTTGATGGCATTGATATCCTCCAGTTTGCTGCCCATGGCGACAGTCATCAGGACAGCCAAAAGTGCTATATATATTAATAATGTACGTTTCATTTACTGACAAATGTTTTTGGGTTTGACTTGCGATAGGTGTCAAAGAGGTTCTGCACGTTGTGCGTAGGGACGTATGGCCAGATGCGCGCCTCGATGGTACCCGTCTTCTCACGGATGGCCTCTGGGGGCACAGTGACTGTCAGCACATGGTTGTAGTTCTCTGCCTCGTTCACGGCGAGAACCACAGCACTGATCTCACCACTGTCCTTGATGTCCTCGATACCCACATAGAGTTGGCATCCGTTGTTCTGACAGAAAGCAATCCACTGACGGAGGGGCACGCTGAAGGTGGTCTTCTGGAAGCCATACGACACTTGCGTCATCTGTAAGACAAAGGCTCCTTTGGTCTGCTGACTGAGCAACATATTGGCTACCGACTCTGCAGGATGACGCTCACTGAACACTAAGGTACCCTTCTGCTCATATAGACGGCTGGAGAACTGGTCATTGAGATAATACTGATTTAAAGCAGTACGAGGGGCCTCACCAGTGACAACGGTCTGTTGAATATCTGCCATCAGATTGTTCTCGGCTTCAATCTTGTTTTCACCACTGATCAGTTCATACTCTACAGGGAAGCAGACTTCAAGTATAGGTTGACCATTGCGCTTCCAACTGACTGTGTATAAGCGTTTGTCGTAGTTGAAGGAAAAAGCATCCGTAGGCAGAAGATCATCCACAGTCTGAAGGTTACCCGTCAGGAAACGGAACTGGTCATCGTGGATCATGTTGTTGGCACTGGTTGGCCTTGGTGGATAGTTCAACTGAAGGAAATAACGCTCCAGAAATTGAAGTACTGGCGTATGTACAGACTGCCTCATCTCATCACTGAACAAGTGAAGTCCGATATGGTTGACAGTATTATTACTCACACCCACTACAACTTTCCGCTGGCCTGCCACCACATCATTAAAACCCTCATGGAACACCGTGCCATCGATGGCCAGCACTTTTGCCAGACGCTGAAGTTCAGCGGTGCGATAGGCTGTCTGTGCTTTGGCTGAAAGCGAGAAGGCCAAGATGAGGGTAAGAAATAGTAGTCGTTTCATATCGTTCAATGGATGTCGATCGTTTGTAGGATGCTATATGCCACAGAATCGCCACGAGCCGCTTTGTTCTGGAGGGTACGGACAGCCTTGTTCTTCAACTGTCGGGCCTGAGAGGAGCCGTTGAGAGATGCTTTGTGCAGCCAGTTGATGCCCATGATGACATTCTTGCTGCCAGAAGCATGTACCAGGCGCTGTCCAAGTTCGTACTGAGCTGCCACATCGTTCTTATTGGCCTTGAGTTCAAGGGAATACTGATCCAATGAGGATAAGTCAGACTTTGGCTTGACTGGCACTGCTGTCTCATTCAACTTTGGTTTTGCGGGGTTCTGTCGAACCTCTTCTTTCTCCCTCACCACCTCGTTAGTCATCTTGACAATGGTATCAATAGACTCCACCTTTGGCTGCTCAGCCTTGTTTACAGGCCACAATAATACAACCAAAAAGATGCCAGCAATGACAGCAAAGAGAGGTAGCAGCCAAGTGATTGACTTACGCTTGTGACCTGACACAGATCCAGGCTCAGACTTTAAGACAGGTTTGGCATTATTCCGTATGTCGTCTACTTGAGGTTGAGGCTTCGATGCTCCTGGTTTGTCGAAGGAGAATAATTTCCCAGCAATGGATAGGTCATCACCACGCTGAAGCACCACTTCATCGTCTTGCATCAAGCACTGGCCATTCACCTTCACCTGTCGTTCATCTGTCAGCGCACGAAGGATGTGTTTTGGCGTGCCATCCTTCAGCCTTACCACACGCAGTTCCACCATTCCACTTGGGATGCCTGGCACAGCATTGGCTCCTTCGTTTAACTGGTAGCGCATACTACCTTCATAGAGCGAGCCTACTGGGGTATTCAACTCGCCAAAGGTGACGGCAAGCTGCTTCCGACAGTTCGGGCAGGTGATCTTCTTCACCTTCTCGTTCTTGGAGTTGCGTACTTCAAGTACGATGCCGCAGGAAGGACATTTAATGCGCAGTGTTTCCATCACTCTTTGAAGATTTATACCGGGATCATATCCAGATTAGTATCCGCAGCCGATTCGTCCATTGCAGTCTGGTCACCATTGAGCGAGATGACATCACCTGTATGCAGGTCGATGACCTCACCCTCATCTGCATGATGATTGTGGTTCAGATCAGACATGGCGAAGTCGCCTACACCGTCTTTATCGACATCAATGACGGCTACTCGCTGTCCATTAATCTCAAGTTCTTCAACTGTGACGGAACGTCCATCAACAAGATTGATATCACCATAGCCTATCACTCGCACATCATCGTCGTCACCGTTGGTTGAAGCGGGAGTTTCTGCGACGACCTGAGCCTTGGCCTCATAATCTTCCTGTTGTACCGATGCCACCTGAACATCCTCGTCAACAGACTCCGCCTTGACAATCTCATTGGTGTCGATGTCTGCAGGACTCACCTCGGGCTTTACACGCTGGGCAAAAAGGTTCTTCTCTTCTGTCGTCATAGCGTTCCACTCATCCTTAGTGTATGTGTTGTAGATGTTTCCGTGCCAACGGAACACGCCACCTGCGCCTAATTCGGCCCTGGCAGCCTGGAAGGCTTCACGGAAACTCTGGCATCCTTCTACAGAGGCCTCCTGAAGAGGTTGTTCATTCGACTCGACATCAACAGGCTGAGCGTCTGTGGTCAACTTCTGAGAGGCAAACATTGTTCCTGCTCCCATCAAAATACCAGTCATTCCACTGATGGTTACTGGCTTCCAATTCTCTTTCATTGTCATAATCATAATCACTTTTGTTGGTTATCGAGTGCAAATGTCGGCATATTCTTGTTAAGTTCCAAATGTTTTATGTCATAATCCACGAAATAGCGGGTTTAATGTACAAACTTCACACGACAATACGGACACTGGCTGTTTTGTGCCAGAAGATGATAGGACTGGTTGCCTAAAAAGCGGCCACAATGAGGACAGACATAATCGTGCTGGAACTGGTGGCCCAGGTCTTGTCGTTTCTGAGGAATCTTAGAGGAGTCTCTATAAGCCTTGACAAAAAAGGCGATGGAGATGAGAATGGCAACCGCATAAAGGACCATATACCAAATGCTTCTGCCACCAGTGGCGATACTCAGTGCAATGGCAACCATCGTGATGAGTCCTGTAGCAGAACGGAGCGTGTTGAACTTGCGTTCGTCTATCTGTAGTTTCACATTCTGGCGCTCGTATTCATCCCACACCATCTGCAAAGGGCGGATATCTGCCTCAGGCGGAACAAGGGCATTGATGGCTTCCCAAGGTAAGGGGTAACGGCTGGCTCCTAACGCAATGCTATCGTTACGTGTAATGACCTTAGATTCAACAGCCTGACCATTGGCATAGGTGAAGTTGTTGATATCAAGGTTTCTCAGTCGAATGGCTCCATGAGAGAAATCGAGACGACAGTGTTGCTCACTAATATCAGCAGGCACGTTATTGCCATAAGTCCCAGACTTCCCTACTCCATTCAGAAGCAATTGCCCCGTATTGGCATCTCTACCTATTAGAATATGTGTATCGTTCATACTTTTGTGATAAGCATCAAGTCTTTCATCTTGCGCAGGGCTTCCTTGGAGATAGTCACCTGAAAAGCAAAATGATCATAGTCAGAAAGAACCAACTGCTGTTTCAGCACGTTGATCTGATAAACATAGCGCATGTTGATGATAAAACGTTTGCCAATACGCATGAACCGTTTGGCCTCGTCGCCAATCTGTGCTGCAAGGGCTTTCTCCATCTCTCCAAGGTTCATACAGACTGCCGCACGCAACTTGTTTACCATGATGATATCAGTATAGTTACCGTCTGCCTCGAAATAGACAATCTTGGAGATGTCTATCCGCAGCAGTTCATCACGCGAATTGAAGAATATGAGATTCGTATCCATTCTTACTATGATTGTTTCTTTTAGGTTATTGTCGACGCAAATGCAAAGATAAGAAGAATAATTGGACCTTGCAAGTTTTTTAAGGAGAAATTGCGCAAATAAGTAATAAGTTGTTTTATAAGTTGTTTTTCCAAACACCTACCTCAAAATCGCCGGAAAGCGTTTATATAAAGGAGATCAGGATCTCAAACACCTACCTCAACACCTACCTTAACACCTACCTTAACACCTACCTAGACACCTCATTCAAGACCTAACCTTAGGCTATATTCAAGACCATGTCTTGACCTCATTTTGAGGGCAAATGTTAAATCTGATAATTCTGATGAAAATAATTGGCCTTTTTCTTGCAAATCGCCTGAAAATTTTGTATCTTTGCAGATTGCAAGAACGAAGTTGCAGGAAGCGACTCGTAGGCTGAAAAACACGCTGTCAAAAGCGCGACCTAAAAACCTATTTTTCAAACATTTTTATTTTAGTATTATGGACAGTAAAATGACTTTTACTGGCAAGACTCCAGGAGTCTGCCAGAAGGCAACGCTCGTCATCGAGCAGTTCCTCAATGAGAACTATCGCTTCCGCCGCAACATCCTGAACGGAAAGGTAGAATTCGCAACTTTGCCTTCGTCGGCTGATGCTGCCGAAGGTCTCTCGGATGACTTCAATGAAGTTAATCTGAAATTCCGTACTCTGACTGTGGAGGCCCTCAACACCATCATCCGCAGAGCCAAGAAGGAACAGGTGCTGGAGAAGGGTAACCCGAAGACGGAGATCACGGAGTTTGCACATTCCGAGGATGTGCCAACCTTCGATCCCATCGGCGATTATCTCAGCAATCTGCCAAAGTGGGACGGTCAGAATCACATCGCTCGTCTCTTCAGCCGTCTGCCTGGCATCACGACAGAACAGCAGGGCTTTTTAGCCACATGGCTGCTGTCGGCAGTGGCCCACTGGATGCAGATGGATCTGCTGCACGGTAACGAGTGCGTGCCGACGCTCATCGGGGCACAGGGTTGTGGCAAGACCACCTTCTTCAAGCGACTGCTGCCGCCAGAGCTGCGAGAGTATTTCCTCGACCATCTGAACCTGTCGAATAAATTTGACAAGGAGATGGCGCTGACGAACAACCTGATCGTGAACCTCGACGAACTCGAGGCCATCCGCCCCAGCCAGCATGCAGCACTGAAGCAGACACTCTCGAAGAGTAAGGTAAATGGTCGCCCCATCTATGGTGCCTCGCAGGAAGACCGTCCCCGCTATGCCTCGTTCGTGGCTACGACGAACAATCTCCATCCGCTGACGGATGCGACGGGCAGCAGGCGATACATCTGTCTGACCATCCCGCAGGGGCAGTATATCGACAATACTGGCGAGATCGACTACGGACAACTCTATGCTCAGGTGGTTCATGAACTGAAGGTGGCAGAGACACCTTATTGGTTTGACAACAACGAGGTGGAACGTATCCAGCAACTGAATCAGAACTATGTGACGCAGTTGGATATGGCTGATATCATCGCAGTCTGTTTCCGTAAGCCGGCAGAGGGTGAGAGTGTGAAGGCCCTGAACAGTGCTGAGATGCTGAAGGTGATACAGCGTGAGTACCCGTCCGTAAAGAGCGACCACAGTACGAAGGTGCATATCGGACTGGCGATGAAGGAACTGGGTTTCGAGCACACCAAACGAGGCTGCGTAGCCTACTACAAGGCGATTCCTATGAGAGCAGCATGAGCAGCGAGGTAGGTGTTTAGGTAGGTGTTCAGGTAGATGTTGAGGTAGGTGTTTCCCGAACACCTACCTCTCTTCTTTCCCTTTGTACAAAGGAATTTCAGGAGATTCAGGTAGGTGTTGGCCTGATATTATGCACTTCTGGCCGCAAAAAATCACGGGGGTGCCATCTTATGTTGTTGGAGATGCCTTGCACGATGGTAAGAGATGCCTTCTAACGGAGTAAGGGATGCCTGTTATAGGGGTATAACAGGCATCCCTTACTGTCGTGCAAGCCATCTCCAACAGTGTTAGAAGGCATCGGAATGAACGTTATCTCATGGTTGCACCCTGGCGGAGGATGAAACGGATGCGAGACTTCTTAGGCAGTTGGGGTCTCTCCCACTCGCCTCCGAGAATCTGGATGGTGGTCTCGGCCTTCGATGAAGCCTGTGCGGCAGCAACGGCCTCGTTCAGGTCGAAGTACTGGCCACGTCCCAGTTTGTCGACGGTGAAATCGGCCTCCGTGCGATGGGCCTTGAGCAGAGGGATCTCCTCACAGAGGGCATCAGCCAACAACCTGGCGACGACGTGGGCACCATAGATGTTATAATGTGTATTGTCCTGCTTGCCCTTCGGCTCCGTAGGCTCCGTATCAGGCAGGAACCACATGTGGAGTTTCTTCGAGCCCTCGGTGCCCAGGCCCTGTTCGAGGTCGTGGGTAATCTGGTTAGCATCGATGAAATGGCAGTTCATGCGACGGGCCACGTCACGCGGAGCCACACGATAGAGTCCATGGGTATCGTTGAGCGAATCACCCTCCACGAGGTTCTTCATATCATTGAAAGACATGTTACGCAACTGTTCATCATCGGCGATTTCTGGTGGCAGGCGCAGGAAATTGCGTCGCACCACCGCATTCATCAGCACAGGGATGCCACCATGCTCGCGCGTCTCCCTAACATACTTTGCCAGATTGTAATCGAAGGTAGAACCCGGATCGGTGTGACGGTTGGGCTGGGCCTTTTCATCGTTGTGTCCGAACTGGATGATAACGTAGTCGCCAGGCTTAATCTTCTCCAAGACCTTGTCCCAGCGGCCTTCATCCATGAAACTCTTGGAGGAGCGCCCGTTAACGGCATGATTGTCGACGATGATGTCGTCGTCGAAATAGCACTGCAGGGCCATCCCCCATCCACGCTCCAGTTTACCCTTGGAGAGATCCTTATTGGCAGCGGTGGAATCGCCGATGATAAAGATGGTCGTGGTCTTGTCTGGTGTTGCCGCTGTGAGCAGGAAGACTGCAACGAGCGACAGAAGCATCTTAGAGAGCTTGTTCATTCGGTATGAATTTAGGATTGTATCGATGTGATAAGTTCTTGAATAGTAACGAGTTGCTGCTCGCCTGTCAACATATTCTTCAGGGTCAGCTTGCCTTCCGCCATCTCGTTCTCGCCAGCCAGGGCGACGAACGGAATCTGCTTGGCATTGGCATACGACATCTGTTTCTTCATCTTCGCACTGTCGGGATAGATCTCCGTGCGGATGCCAGCCTGTCGGGCCTTCGCTACGGCGGGCAGGCAATAGGCCGTCTCCTTCTCACCGAAGTTGATGAAGAGCAGTTGTGTGCCTACCACCGCATCCTTGGGATAGCAGTCGAGGGCGTTGAGGACGTCGAAGATACGGTCTACGCCGAAGGAGATGCCGACGCCCGAGATACCCGGCATGCCGAAGATGCCGGTAAGGTTGTCGTAACGGCCACCACCGGTGATGGAGCCGATCTGCACGTCGAGGGCCTTCACCTCGAAGATGGCGCCAGTATAGTAGTTGAGGCCACGGGCGAGGGTGAGATCGAGTTGGAGTTCGTTGTGGAGGACTGCGGAAGTACCGCAGTCTACTGGACATAAGGCGGAAAGGATATAGCGGGTTTCATCGACACCTTTGAGGCCTATCTCGCTGTCCTTGAGCACCTCGGCGATGGTATCGAGTTTCTCGTTGTTGGTACCTTCGAGGGTGATGATAGGCTGCAACTTGGCAATCTGGTCCTCAGAGAGGCCGTCCTCGCGGAGTTCCTGATTGACGTTGTCAAGGCCGATTTTATCGAGTTTATCGATGGCGACGGTGATGTCGACAATCTTGTCTGCAGCCCCGATGACTTCGGCTATTCCCGTCAGGATCTTGCGGTTGTTGATCTTGATCTGCACACGGACGCCGAAACGGGTGAAGACGGTGTCGATAATCTGCATCAGTTCCACCTCGTTCAATAGAGAGTCTGAGCCCACGATGTCACCGTCGAACTGCCAGAACTCACGATAGCGCCCCTTCTGCGGACGGTCGGCCCGCCATACGGGCTGCATCTGATAGCGCTTGAAAGGCAACTGCAGTTCGTCACGGTGCATCACCACGTAACGGGCAAAGGGCACCGTCAGATCGTAACGCAGACCCTTCTCGCAGAGTTTGGCGGCGAGGTGGAGGGCATTGCGCTCCTGGAGTTCCTCATCAGAGACCTTTGAGATGAAATCGCCCGAGTTAAGCACTTTGAAGAGCAGTTTGTCACCCTCCTCGCCGTACTTGCCCATCAGCGTCTGGAGAGTCTCCATCGCCGGCGTCTCTATCTGCTGGAAGCCATAGAGTTGGTACACCTGCTTGATGGTGTCGAAGATATAGTTGCGCTTGGCCATCTCCATCGGGGAGAAGTCGCGCGTTCCTTTGGGTATGCTGGGTTTCATGTTTCTTTGAGTTTTGAGCTTGGAGCTTTGAGCTTGGAGCTTGGAGCTTTGAGCTTGGAGCTTTGAGCTTGGAGCTTGGAGCTTGGAGCTTTATGCCCTCAGCAGGTTTTCGTACTTTTAACTATCTTTGTTAATATTCCAATAATTTTATCACAATCATCATATATTGAGCAGAACATCTCGTCATCAATGAATTCGGCTTTGTGCAAGAGTTCAAGCCAATAAGCAGTTTCATCCGCCTCTTTCAAGGCTATGTTCATTTTATTGGAGAAATCTGCACGGCTCTGAGCATTTCTTGCCTCACGGACATTTGCACCTATACTGGTACCAGATCTAAATATCTGCTTCGAAATAATATACTCTTTTTGAGTATCTTGCAAATACTTATACATGTTTACCACTCTAAGTGCAAATGCTTGAGTGACCTCATAGACATCATTATCAACAACTTTTCTAATCATAAAGCTCAATGCTCAATGCCTAATGCTCAATGCCTAACGATTGTCTGATCACGATCAGGACCTATAGAAATGATTTTAATAGGCGTCTCTAACTGCCTCTCTAAGAACGTGATATAATCCTTAAAGGCCTGCGGGAACTGATCCTCGCTGGTGAACTTGGTCATGTCGGTCTTCCAGCCAGGCAACTCCTGATAGACAGGCTCGATGCCCTCTTCTATATTATAGGGGAAATAATCGATTTCCACACCATTCTGCTTATAAGCCACACACGCCTTGATGGTATCGAATCCATCGAGCACGTCGCTCTTCATCATGATAAGTTGGGTGACGCCGTTGACCATGATCGAGTATTTCAGGGCCACGAGATCGATCCAGCCACAGCGGCGCTCACGACCCGTTACGGCACCGTACTCATGACCGAGATCACGAATCTTCTTGCCCGTTTCATCGAACAACTCCGTGGGGAAGGGTCCCGCTCCGACACGTGTGCAATAGGCCTTCATGATGCCATAGACATCGCCGATCTTGTTCGGTCCGATGCCCAGGCCCGTGCAGGCTCCGGCACAGATGGTGTTGGAAGAGGTGACGAAAGGATAACTGCCGAAGTCAATGTCGAGCATCGTTCCCTGGGCACCCTCGCAAAGCACGCTCTTGCCACTCTTGAGGATATTGTTGATCTCATGCTCTGAGTCCACGATGGGGAACTGACGGAGATACTCGATACCCTCCATCCACTTCTTCTCCACCTCCGTGATGTCGTACTCGAAGTTAAGCGACTTCAGGATGGCCTCATGACGGGCCTTGGCCTTGGCGTACTTCTCAGGGAAGTTCTCGAGGATATCACCCACACGCAGACCATTACGGCTGATTTTATCGGTATAAGTCGGACCAATACCCTTGCCGGTGGTGCCCACCTTGTTCTTTCCCTTCTGAGCCTCGTAGGCCGCATCGAGCACCCGATGCGTCGGCATAATCAGATGAGCCTTCTTCGAGATATGTAGCCGCGAGTGCAGGTCGTGGCCACTGGCCTCGAGCGCCTTTGCCTCGTCCATGAAGAGGTCCGGAGCGAGCACCACACCGTTGCCGATGATGTTCACCTTACCCCCCTGGAAGATGCCCGATGGAATCGAGCGCAACACATACTTCTGGCCTTCGAACTCCAAGGTATGACCAGCATTGGGACCACCCTGGAAACGAGCCACCACATCATACTTCGGGGTCAGCACATCAACGACTTTTCCCTTACCCTCATCGCCCCATTGTAAACCTAACAGGACATCAACTTTTCCTTTATTCATAATCTATCGTTTATTTTTATTGTTTTCTTTCCGATTTTTCCGCTTTGTAATCTTAGCCTGACAGGTGCTGCACACGCCATAGACATAGAGCGTGAAGCCATCCTTGCGGAACCGCCTTGTAGGCATATTCTCCACGGCCTCACTGATCTCTTGCGACCTGATCTCGTTCACCTTTCCACAGATGGTACATATCTGGTGGCAATGGCTGGTATTATCGTAACAGGCCTCGTACTTCGTAGCCCCCTGAAAGCGATGCCGGACTACCAGTCGGAGCTCTAAGAACAAGTTTAGGGTGTTATACATCGTGGCCCTGCTCACGTGGAAATTCATTTCCTTCAATAGCTTTGCGTTGAGCTCTTCCAGCGTGAAATGACCGTTGATGCTGTAGATAGCCCTGAGGATGGTATAGCGTTCCAATGTCTTGCGATGATTGTTCATCTCAAGATAGTTGTCCAAGATGCGCTCCACGGCGCTGATCACATTCTCCTTGCTTGCAATATCCATCTTAAATACTGTCGTTTCCTTGAAAACCGCACAAAGGTACACATTTTCAGAGAGACAGAAGATAGTTTATTTATAAAAAATCTAAATTAATCGTTTTTATTGCGTTTTTAGCCAGTCGCTGGTAGACCAGACCGAGGTTCGCAAAGCGTTGCATAGCCATCATGGCAGCCTTTCTGACGATCATGCTCTCACCCTGCAGTGCGGCCAGAGCCTGATCTACGAACTCGTTGATGCCGCGCTCGTTAGGCTCCTGACCGTTCATAAAAAGACGTGAGAGGATATGGAAGCCGCAGAGCTGACAGAGCTCCCTGTCTGAGGCTATCCAGGTATAGGCTTTCTCAGGTGCATACGGCAGATACTGATACAGATTGAAGGCCGCCTGCTCCGCGATCTCCGTGGTGGGCGTCTGTTCCATCCAGATGTCGATGACCTCGGGCAGCACCTTCTCGGCAGGCATTATCATCGTGGCCAGGATCTTACATTCGCGCACGTTCTCCTTCCAAAGGGCGATGGCGAGCTCGTAGTTTTTGCCGTATTCATCGGCCATTTCGCGCAATCGAGGCAGCGTGGCACCCCAGTTCAGATGATAGTCGAGTCCTTTCTGCCGCATCGATTGGGCCACGGCGCCATCCATCATCAGGCGGAATGCCTGCTTGATGGACTTCACCTGGCTGTTGACATCCTGATTCATCTCCTCTTCAAATCAAAGTTCCATACTCGGCACTATAGCGCAGCATCTGGTGGGCATAGCTCTCACCATAATAAAGATGTACATCCGTCATCTGTCCGTTCTGATCGTAAACAGGCAGCATCATGGGGTTGATAAATCCCTTGTAGGGTGCCAGATTCAGTCGGCTATAACGTTCCAGCACCTCCTGATGGAGCATCGCATCGACCTTTACAGCATAGCGCTCTACCAACAGGCGTGCTGCCTCGAAGTCACCTTCGCTCTTGATGCGCTGCACCTCGGCCAGCAGACGTGCGAAGAGCTGACGGAGCTGCTCGTAATCGGTGATTTCAACGAACGTTTTCCCGTTGCGTTGCACCATTCTGACGGCATCGCCATGCTCCAGGCACCAATGGGCTATCAAAGCCCGATTACGCATGTGGGCTTCTTCGATCTGATTGCCGGGTGTGATACGGATGAGCTGAGTCATCAGCCCGTTCATCATATAGGTATAGTATTGCGACTTGAACGCCTCCATATCGGGTGTCAGTCCCAGTTCCACCAGCTTCGGGTCGGCGATATAATAGAGTCCGAACAGGTCGGCCCTTGCTTCTTCGATGGTGTTGCCGTAGGCTTTCAGTGCATCGGGATCAACCCCTGGCAGCAATCTGCCGCTGCCGTGGCCGAGGCACTCATGCAAATCGGTATGCAGGTCATCGCACACATCCCCGTATTTGTCGATGAGTTCTAATGTTTCCTGGTCAATGACAAACTCCTCTCTGAATCCGTTACCATGTGCAGCCTTATTGTAGGCATCCGTTATATTACTGATCGTGATGCTCTTTGAGCCGTATTCAGCACGTATCCAGTCGGCATTAGGCAGGTTGATGCCGATGGCCGTAGAGGGATATTCATCACCACCGAGCATGGCCGCACAAATCACATTGGCAGAGACACCTTTGACCACCGGTTTCCTGAACCTCGGGTCAACGGGAGAGTGATCCTCAAACCACTGGGCGTTGCTGCTGATGGTCCGTGTACGCTGAGTCGCCGTTTCATCAATAAACTCTACCAATCCCTCCCATGAACCTTTCAGTCCCAGCGGATCGCCATACACCTCAATAAAGCCGTTAATGAAATCGATGGCAGAATCGTGCTCTTTCAACCATTCAATGCAATATTGATTGAATGTCTGCAAATCGCCTGATTCATAGTAACTTATAAGCAGCTCTATAACCTTCTTCTGCTGTGCGTTTTCAGCGACCTCGGCTGCCTTTCTGAGCCAAAAGACGATATGCCGGATAGCATTGGAATATCTCCCATTGGCCGACCATACGATCTCCTTCACCACGCCGTTGTCCTTTACAAGCGTTGAGTTCAGTCCGAATGACGGCGGGTTGGTCTTTGCCGCCTCACGCTTCTTCAACTGATCATAGAATGCTTCGGCTTCAGCCTGGGTGACGCCCTCATAGAAATGACAGGCAGAAGACTGTATCAAGTCTTCGCCATCGGCCTTGTTCACACGCTTGGGGAGTACCTGGGGGTCGAAGATGACAGGGAAGAGCTCCTCACACATTTCCTCGAGTGTCTCCCCTGCCCTTAACGGCAGCCGACAGGCGTCGACCTTATGAAGCTGCTGGCGTAGATAGTCGGGCGAGAACCCCGGCATCATCTTCTCGCAGCCATAATGATGATAAATACCGTTAGAGAACCAGATGCGCTTCAGATAAACCTCCAGAGCCTGAAAATCCTCTGTATCGCGGCTTACATTCTGGTCTGTAAAAACAACCTCCATCATCTTGCGAATCCTGAGGTTGAACTTTCCAAACTGATCGAATGTAATATCCCTGCCGAACAGTGTTGCTTTCGATAGATAATAAATCAGTTCTTTTTGCTTTGGGGCAAGTTTATCAAAGCCCGTCAGTTGATACCTAAGCAGCTGCAGGTCGGCAAACCGCTCGTCCCGATAACAGAAATCGGGGTTTGCTGCAACATGCTTCATTCTTCCGTCTTAGCTTTCGGCTTCTGCCTCGATGCCCTCATGGTGGGGTGCTGTTTGAGGTGCTGCAGGCGATACTCTCTCGGGGTGATGCCCATCACTCTGTAGAATGATGCGTAGAACGACTGCCGATTAGAGAATCCCACCATGTCGCTCACCTCCTCCATCCGCAGATCCTGATAGCGCCTGTCCACGAGGATGGTCATGGCTTCATCGATACGATACTTGTTAACGAATGAAGTGTAATTCATGTGAAAACGCACATTGACGACAGCTGAGATATAACGGGTGTTTGTTCCTAATTCTTCAGCTAATTTCTTTGCTGAGTAGTCTTTGTCACGGTACTTCTTCTGCATGACGATAATGTCCATAATCTTCTCCTGCATGTCATCCATCATCTTCGGACTAACGAGTGTACGGTAGGCAGCTACTTTTTCCTTTTTTTCAATAATGTTATACTTTGCCATTTTAATTGTGAATTAGTTGATTAATGTGCAAATATAATAAATCTTTTTGAACTGCGCAACATTTTACGCAATTATTTCATGATTTTTCTATAAATAAACACATTTTTAACATTTTATGGTTTTTTCTACTTTTCTTTTCAATTATACCTAAAAGCCAAAAATAATCAAAAAAAGCCCTTTAAAATGTCACTTTTTGCTAAAAACCATCCCGGAAAGTGAGTTTTGCGATTTATTTTTCGTACCTTTGCAGGGTAAAACCAACAGAAATGGCAAAAAAGAAGGTATTATTCATCAATCAGGAGATATCTCCGTACGTACCAGACAACGAATTATCCGTGATGGGGCGTGTGCTTCCCCAGACCATTCAGGAGCGTAATCACGAGATCCGCACGTTCATGCCCAAGTGGGGCACTATCAATGAGCGCCGCGGTCAGCTGCATGAGGTGATCCGTCTGTCGGGCATGAATCTGATCATCAACGATACAGACCATCCCCTGATCATCAAGGTGGCATCAATCCAGTCAGCAAAGGTACAAGTGTATTTCATCGACAACGATGACTACTTCGGCAAGCGCCTGATGGAGAAAGATGAGCAAGGTGAAGACTATCCTGACAACGGTGAGCGAGCCATCTTCTTTGCCCGTGGCGTGCTGGAGACGGTGAAGAAGCTCCGCTGGGTGCCCGATGTCATCCACTGCCAGGGCTGGATGAGTGCCGTAGTGCCTCTCTATGTGAAGACGGCCTATCACGATGAGCCATCCTTTGCCGACGCCAAGGTGGTGACATCGCTCTTTACCCAGAAGCTCGACAAGAACCTGGGCGACAATTTCAAGAAATGCCTTGAATTCCGTGATGCCACCCCTGAGATCCTCAAGGGATATAACGACAACTTCGATTTCATCGAGCTTGGCAAACTTGCCATTGACTACAGCGATGGCATCGTACAGTCAGAGCAGCTTGTCAACGAAGAGCTGCTTGCCTATTCGAAAGCAAAGAACATTCCTATCCTCAACTATACGGCAAATGTGGCAGAAGCCTGTGAAGACTTCTACGAGACACTCTTCCCTGCCGAAGAATAACCGTTGAGGGCGAAGACAACAGACAGATAGCAAATCATGAAATACAAATTCTTTACAGCGATTGCAGCAACGGCAATGGCGATATGGTCTTGTACCACAGATACAGACACACTCGGTTCGTCACTAACAAACAACTCAGACAAGCTGATTGTCGACACCGGCACTTTTAAGGCCTACACCCGCTCCTTCCTTGTAGACTCCGTTTACGCCCGAAACTACGACACCTATTTCGGCCGTGTGAAAGACCCTGAGACAGGCACCTACGTCAAGACAGAGTTCATGGCGCAGTTCAACCTTCAGGAGGGGCTCACGCTTCCATCCCGTAGCAACATCGTCTCGAAGGACAGTGCTGGCAACATCGTGGCCGACTCGTGCGAGATATGGATGGTGTTCGATAAAAGCGCCTGTTACGGCGACTCTCTGACGGCGCTGAAGATGAACGTGCTCGAGCTGCACAAGCCCATGAGCGAGACCGTGACCTACTACAGCAACTACGATCCGCGAGAGAAAGGCTACCTCCGAGAAGGCGGGCTGAAGAAGCCTTTCGTGCTGAGCCTGAGCAACCTGACCTATTCGGACAGCATCAGGAAGCTCACCGGCTATACCGACATTGCCCGCATCTCGCTCTCTGACGAATATACCGACAAGGAGGGCAACACGTACAACAACTACGGCACCTATATCCTGCGCAACTACTACGATCACCCTGAGTACTTCAAGAACTCCTACACGTTTATCAACAAGCTGTGCCCGGGATTCTTCTTCGAGCTGTCCGACGGCTTGGGGATGATGGCAAAGTTCAGCGCGATAGAGATGCGGATATTCTACCGCTTCCTGAAGGACGGCAAGACGTACGTGTCGTACCTGGCCACCTCGTCGACACCCGAAGTGCTGCAGACCACCCAGGTGAGCAACGACAAGAGTGCCCTGACCCGGCTGGCCGAAGAGCAGAACTGCACCTACCTGAAGGCGCCTGCCGGCATCTTCACGGAGGTGACACTGCCCATCGATGAGATCGCAGCGAGCCATGTCAACGACTCGCTGCTGTCTGTGAACATGACCTTCTTGCGTCAGAACAGCGATGTCACCGACAGCCAGTACCTCATGGATGCGCCCTCGAACGTCATGCTGATGCCCACGGACAGTCTGAAGACGTTCTTTGAAAAGGAGAAGTCATACGACTACAAGAGCACGTTCATAGCCCCGCTGGCCATCACCAACAGCTACACCTTCAACAATATCGGCAACCTGATCACGCTGATGAGAGAGAACAAGAAGAAGGGGCTGGCTGCTGATCCTGACTGGCTGAGCAAGCACCCCAACTGGAACAAGGTGCTGCTGCTGCCTATATCGATATCAAAAGCGAGCAGCACCTCTAGCGTATCTATCGTCGAAAATCAGATGGGGCTTGTAAGCACCAAGCTCCAGGGTGGTGCCGACACACCTATCGACGTGAAGGTGGTATTTGCCCGGTATAACAACACTTATTGACATGGCCGACGGATTCCTGGAGAAGCACCATGCCGACTACGAGGCCCGCAAGGCTGCGTGGCTGCGGAAGAAGAAGCATCTGCCGAAGGCCGGACAGAGACAGATAGAGCGACCCGATGACGAGTCGCTCTAATTCTTTTTATCACTCACACATCACGGTTTCAGCCGATAATCCTGAACTTGGCAAACTTCAGCAGCAGCTGCTTCGTGCCGGTGTTGGTAAACTCCACGGTGGCCTTCGTGTTCTCACCCGTGCCCTCGATCTTGATCACCGTCCCGATGCCAAAGCGCTGGTGCTCGATGCGCACACCCTCATGCAGATCGCCCGCACTCGGATCAGAGGCCATCGGCCGTGGAGGCACAGCACGAGTGACCGACTTGAAGTTTCCGCCAGGCGACGACGGTCTTGATGTGCCACCCCCAGCAGCCAGCGGCCTGCCCGCCTGCTGCTGATAGAGCCGCTTGAATCCCTCGCCGAAGGGGTCGACGGGCTTCTCTGGCTGGCGGGGCGCCACCATGCGAGGCTTCGGATCGGCCTTGAACTGTGAGGCCACGGGTCTCGGATTCTGCATCCATTCCGGGCCCTCGCTCTCAAATCCCCGGCGACTGCCGCCATAGGTGCTGCCCGTGCCGTAAGCCCCGCCGTCATAGCGGTTGTAGGTCTTGCGGCTCTGACTGCTGCCAAAGCCCGAATCGCCTGCTTCCGAGTGTACCTGGAGCAGCTCGGGATCGATGTCTCGGATAAACCGTGAGGGCGTGTCATACTCCATCCGTCCGTAGCGCCAGCGATTCTGCGCGCAGGTCAGTATGCAGTGTTTCTCGGCGCGGGTGATGGCCACGTAGAGCAGTCGCCGCTCCTCTTCGAGCTCCCGCATCGAGTTGGTACACATCGGCGAGGGGAAGATATTCTCCTCCAAGCCTACCACGAAGACCGTTGGAAACTCAAGGCCTTTTGCAGAGTGGATGGTCATCAGCGTCACCTTATCGTTCTCGTCGCCCGTATCGCTATCGAGGTCGGTCAGCAGCGCCACCTCCTGCAGGAAGTCGGGCAGATACACCTGGTCGCCCATATCCTCCTCACGGCGCGACTCCACGAAGTCCTGCATGCCGCCGAGGAATTCCTCGAGGTTCTCCTGGCGGGAGATGTCCTCGGG
>OCTX011340421.1_pt1 | contig 23391 bp, 21 predicted proteins | sample 1539691 | NCBI WGS metagenome assembly OCTX01 (sample SAMN02144231, study PRJEB22623) | gut metagenome | biome: sheep rumen | host: Ovis aries | place: New Zealand
AGGAGAAGTAGATGAATATAAAAGCAAAATGTTAACTCTTAGTGTAGGAGAAGAATTACCTAGAAATAAAGTTTTAGCAAAACTAGTAGAAATGTTGTATGAACGAAATGACTTAGATTTCAAAAGAGGAACATTTAGAGTAAGGGGAGATACCCTAGAAATTATTCCAGCTGGTCAAAGAGCAACAGGCTATCGAATTGAGTTTTTTGGAGATGAAATTGATAGAATTTCTGAAATAGATGTTTTAACAGGCGTAGTAACAAATAGTGTAAAACATGTTAGTTTATTTCCAGCAAGTCATTTCGTTGTCAGTGATGAAAAACTATTACTAGCAATTGAAAGAATCAAAAAAGAGTTAAAAGAACGATTAGAAGAATTAAAAAAAGAAAACAAGTTACTTGCAGCTGAACGATTAGAACAAAGAACAAATTATGACTTGGAAATGTTAGAAGAAACAGGATTTTGCTCAGGAATTGAAAACTATTCTGCGCCAATGGCAGGAAGAAGCAAAGGAGAGACACCTACTACTTTAATGGATTTCTTTGGAGATGATTATTTATTAGTTGTAGACGAATCCCACGTAACCCTTCCTCAAGTAAGAGGAATGTACAATGGAGATAGAGCCAGAAAATTAAACTTAGTAGAATATGGATTTAGACTCCCTAGTGCTTTAGATAATAGACCATTAAAATATGATGAATTTGAAAAAAAGATTCATCAAGTGATTTATGTTTCTGCAACTCCAGGAGATTTAGAATTAGAGCATACAAAAGGAGAGTATGTAGAACAAATTATTAGACCAACCGGATTATTAGATCCAACAATAGAAGTTCGTAAAACAGAAGGTCAAATAGATGATTTAGTATCTGAAATAAACGAAAGAATATCTAAAAATGAAAGAGTTTTAGTAACAACTCTAACAATTCGTATGGCAGAAGAATTAACAAATTATTTAAAGGAACTAGATATAAAAGTAGCTTATCTTCATAGTGAGGTAAAAACATTGGAGAGAATGCAAATAATTCATGATGTACGAGTTGGAAAATATGATGTTTTAGTAGGAATAAACTTATTAAGAGAAGGCCTTGATATTCCAGAAGTTTCTTTAATAGCAATTTTAGATGCTGATAAAGAAGGCTTCTTAAGAAGTGGAAGAAGTCTAATTCAAACAATTGGACGTTGTGCGAGAAATGCCAATGGACATGTAATAATGTATGGCGATAAAATAACCGATTCCATGTCTTTAGCAATCACAGAGACCAAAAGACGCCGAGAAATTCAAGAACGATACAATAAAAAACATGGTATTGTTCCGCAAACAATTAAGAAAGAAATTCGCGATGTTATTTCAAATACCGCTGAAGATAAAAAAGGACAAACTAAAAAATTAACGAAGAAAGAACTTGAAAGAAATATGGGAATACTAGAACAAGAAATGAGAGAAGCTGCTAAAAATTTAGATTTTGAAAGAGCTATGGAACTAAGAGATATATTATTTGAAATGAGGTCTCAATAAAAAGGAAATTTATATGCGGAAATTAAAAAAAATATATATAGAAATAACAAACAACTGCAACTTAAATTGTAGTTTTTGTTCTCCTGTGACAAAAAGAAGACGAAATATGACTAAAGAAGAGTTTGAAAAAATAATGCCAAAAATAAAAGATTACACAAATTATATATATCTTCATGTAAAAGGAGAACCTCTTCTTCACCCCCATATAATCGATTTTATAAATTGTGCAAAAAAATATAGTTTGAAAGTAAATCTAACGACAAATGGAACTTTATTTCCACAATTAGCAAAACAATTAGGAAAATGCACCAATCTAAACAAAATAAATTTTTCACTTCACTCAGAAAATAAAAAGAAAAACTACTTGAAAGGTATTTTCAATAATATAAAATACTTATCTCCAAAAACGACAGTGATTTATCGTCTATGGTGCTTAAAGAATTATAAATTAGATAAAAAATCCGTCGAAATTGTGGATAAAATAAAAGACTATTACAACTTATCCCCAATAATAGTGGAAAAAATAAAAACAGAAAGAAATATTAAAATAAAAAACTCTATTTATGTGGACAAAGATAATGAGTTTACTTGGCCACAAATAACTTTCCACAAAAGCAGTGGATATTGTTATGCACTGAAGACCCAAATAGCTATTTTAGTAGATGGCACAGTAGTACCATGCTGCTTAGACAGTAATGGGCAAATACCACTAGGAAATATTTTTTCCACAAGTTTAGAAAATATAGTAAATAGTGAGAAATATAAAAAAATAAAAAAATCATTTCAAGACAGAAAACCCTGTGAAAGATTATGTCAATCGTGCACTTTTAAAGAGTGATTAAAAGTGTAAGAATACTAGGAAAAAGATAAACATATAAATATGAACTTGTGGAAATAAAAAGTGTATAGCTAAAAAGCAATTATTTAAACCCTAATTGAGTTCTATACCCGATTGGGGTTTTATACTTTTTTCCGTGATCGGTTAACTAATATTATAGAAAATAAAAAAAGCTCCGCAAAGTTAAAGCAATATCCAAATTAGAAATATTAGCACTATATACTTTATCAGAGATGAAGTAAAAGCTAGCTAAATAATATGTTTCTTGCATTTTCTTAATGCTTGTGGTATCATACAAGCCATTAATTGGGATGGTGATATTGTGGAAAAAATCGACTTAGAAGAAACTTTTAAAGAATTGTTTAGAGTAATGATAGCTAATAATAAAGACCTTAGTGGTGATATATATGATAAATATGCAGCTATTTATATGGCACCAGCTTCAAATGTTATTGGTGCTGTTAATTTGCTGGACACTAGTAATATTTATACAGCTTTAGTTGTAGGGGCCAGTGGAGGGTATATTTTTGAATTGTTATTGCACGGCGTTAAAAGAATCGATGCTTTTGACATCAATGTAAATCAGTATCTATTTTATAAACTTTTAGAAGTTGCTATTAAGACGCTTGATTATAATACTTTTATAAATACATTTTGTGCCCAAAAAAAGGATAGGGGTCAAATTTTTTCCTGTACACTTAATACGCCTTCTATATTACCATTAATTTTTAAATTAGATGGGCAAGTTGGGAAATTTTGGCATGACTTGTTAATGATTACTAACAATAATTTAAGAATTTTATTTAAAACTAATTTTTTTAGAACAGATTATAAATTGTTTCCAGAATATTTGGAAAAATATTCCTCTGTATATAATCGCAATAGTTATAATGAGCTGCAAAGAATATTAAGAAATAACAACTATACAATAAATTATGAAATATGTAGTATTGAAGATATAGCTAACATTTTTAATAGAAAAAAGTATGATGTGGTTATATGGGATAATATTCTCCAATATTTTAGAACAATTCCAAGCCTAGATGAAGTTTCCAGAGTTAATAGCTTTGTAAAAAAAGATATTAGTAATATGCTAAATTTAGGAGGGATTATTCAAGTTGATTATGGATTTGAGGTTGCCAGTCATGCTGTTTCTAAACTTATAGGCAGAACCCCTCCCAATTTATCAGTTAACGATGTATTTTCTTTAGAAAAAAATTCAGCTATTATCAATAGGGAGAAAAGAGAAGGTATAATTCCTGGCCTTATTAGCAAATATGAAGATTATTATTATGAATTTATACCTGGAGTTGAAGAAGAGTTATCTATTGGTCACCATGCCGAAAATGTTGTTTTATCTTATATAAAAAAAAGGTAGTCATATAATTTTAATATATAAAACAGAGTTAGATCTTTTTCTTCTTTAATCAATAAAAGTAATAAATGACAAGTTATAACAGCTTGAGAGTCCCGAACTGAATATATTGATTTTAATTACTAAAAAGATAGATATTATAAATATTTATCTTTTTTTGTGTTATAATATCTAACAGGTGATTTGATGGATAAAATAATAATTAAAGGTGCAAGAGAAAATAATTTAAAAAATATTAATATTGAACTACCAAAAAACAAATTAATAGTAATGACAGGTTTATCAGGAAGCGGAAAAAGCTCCTTAGCTTTTGATACAATTTATGCTGAAGGTCAAAGAAGATATGTAGAAAGTTTATCTGCCTATGCAAGACAATTTTTAGGAGGATCTGAAAAACCTGATGTAGATAGTATAGAAGGCCTTTCTCCAGCAATATCGATTGATCAAAAAACAACCAATAATAATCCAAGATCAACAGTTGGAACAGTAACAGAAATATATGATTATTTAAGACTAGTTTTTGCACGTGTTGGAATTCCATATTGTCCAAACCATAATATTCCAATAACTTCACAAAGCGTTGAAGAAATGACAAATAAAATTATGGAATATCAAACTGGTACAAAATTAGTAATTATGTCTCCTGTCGTTCATGGTGAAAAAGGAACGCATAAAGATCTTTTTGATAAATTAAGAAAAGATGGTTATATTAGATTTCGTGTAAATGGCGAAATGATGGATTTAGGAGAAAATATAGAATTAGAAAAAAATAAAAAAGATAGAATAGAAGTAGTAATTGATAGAATTATTTTAAAAGATGAATCACGCTCTAGACTATTTGAAGCAATAGAACAAGCAACTAAACTATCAAATGGTAAAGTAGTAGTCCAAATATTAGGAGATGAAGGTAAAGAATTAGTGTTTTCTGAACAATTTGCTTGCCCACATTGTGAATTTTCTCTTCCAGAATTAGAACCACGTATGTTTAGTTTTAATGCACCATATGGAGCTTGTCCAGATTGCAAAGGACTTGGCATGAATTTGCAAATAGATGAAGATTTATTAATACCAGATTCTAATAAATCTATAGCAGAAGGTTGTATAAAAACATTGACAGACGATCCAGAGGCTATAGAATTTATGGAATTAGAATGCCTTTGCAATCACTATAAAATTGACATTAATAAATCTTGGAAAAAACTTACAAAAAAACAAAAAGACTATATTCTTTATGGAAGTGATGAACCAATTAGAATTAAATACGAGACGCGAGGAGGAATGAAGAGAGATAAACGGGACTTCTATGAAGGAATCATCAATAGATTAGAAAGAAGGTATATGGAAACTTCGTCTACATGGATAAGAGAATGGCTAGAAAACTACATGGTAGAGCATACTTGTGATACATGTCATGGAGCACGTTTAAATGACGATGTTTTACAGGTGAAATTAGGAAATAAAAACATTTATGAAGTAACCAATATGTCAATCAAAGAACTAATACCTTTTTTTAAGAATTTAAAATTATCGGAAGAAAAAAAAGAAATAGCCAAATTGGTACTAAAAGAAATTTTAGATAGACTAGAGTTTTTATCAAATGTGGGTCTAGAGTATTTAACCTTAAGTAGAAGCGCAGGAACGTTATCAGGAGGAGAAGCACAGCGGATTCGACTAGCAACTCAAATTGGTTCTCATCTAACAGGGGTATTATATGTATTAGATGAGCCTAGTATCGGGCTACACCAAAGAGATAATGAACGCTTAATTAATTCTCTTTTAGAAATGAGAGATTTAGGGAATACTTTAATTGTTGTTGAACATGATACAGACACTATGTTAGCTAGTGATTACCTAGTTGATATTGGACCAGGTGCGGGAGACAAAGGTGGAAATATTATAGCTGAAGGAACACCAGAAGAAGTAATGGCTAATGAAAATAGCCTTACTGGAAAATATTTAAGTGGTAAGATGAACATTGAAATTCCTAAGAAAAGAAGAAAAGGTACTGGCAAATTCTTGAAAATAAGAGGCGCAAAAGAAAATAATTTAAAGAATATTAATGTTGATATTCCGTTAGGAACCTTCACTTGTGTAACAGGAGTTTCAGGAAGTGGAAAATCGTCTTTAATAAATGAAATATTATGTAAAGCTATTTCCCAAAAAATTTACAATAGTAAAGACAAGCCAGGAAAATATGACAAAATATTAGGAATTGATAATTTAGATAAAATAGTAGCTATTTCCCAAAACCCTATAGGAAGAACACCTAGATCTAATCCTGCAACATATACTGGGGTCTTTGATGATATTAGAAATATCTTCACTACCACCAAAGAAGCCAAAATGTATGGCTTTGAAAAAAATCGCTTTTCTTTTAATGTCAAAGGTGGAAGATGTGAGGCATGTCACGGAGATGGTGTAAAGAAAATAGAAATGCACTTTTTACCAGATGTATATGTTCCTTGTGAAATTTGTCATGGAACTAGGTATAATAGGGAAACCTTAAACATAAAATATAAAGATAAAAATATTGCAGAAGTATTAGATATGCGAGTAACAGAAGCCCTTGATTTCTTTGAAAATATTCCAAAAATAAAAAGAAAATTACAAGTTTTAGAAGATGTAGGTTTAGGATATATAAAATTAGGTCAAAGTGCTCCCACATTATCAGGAGGGGAGGCTGAAAGAGTAAAATTAGCAAAAGAATTACAAAAGATATCTACAGGGAAAACATTATTTATTTTAGATGAACCAACAACAGGATTACATACAGATGATATAAAACGTTTACTTGCAATTTTACAAAAAATAGTGGATAATAAAGATACTGTAGTAGTTATAGAACATAACTTAGATGTTATTAAGGTTGCTGATTACATTATAGATTTAGGACCAGAAGGTGGAGATGAAGGAGGAACTGTTGTTGCCGAAGGAACGCCAGAAGAAGTATCAAAAGTAAAAGAGTCCTACACAGGGCAGTTTTTAAAGAAAATTCTTTAGAGGTGGAAAAAATGCAATTAATCATAAAAGATAAGAATATAACACGAATTAATAGATTTATAGACTGGATAATATACATGGTTGGATACACAATAGTATTCATGTTTGTAACCAGTTTCTTTAAATCAATTTATATTGATAGTAATCATTTAATTATTTGGTCTTCTATTATAGTACTATTAATATATATATTAAATAAGACAATAAAACCAGTTTTGTTCACCCTAACAATACCTATTACTGGATTAACTTTAGGGTTATTTTATCCATGTATAAATGTCTTTATTATAAAATTAGTTGATTGGTTGTTAGGAAAGCATTTTCAAGTAAAAAATATATTTATTGCCTTATTTGTTGCTATTCTCTTATCAATAACAAATTTTATAATGGAACGTTTTGTTGAAAAAATAATAGAAAAGGTAAAATAATATGAATAATGTACTTTTTGATTTTGGTTTTTTTGAAATAAAATATTATTCTTTTTTTATTCTTGTTGCCATGCTAATAGCCTTTTTTATAATTTCAAAAGAAGCTAAGAAAAAAGAAATAGCAGAAAATGATCTAATAAATATTCTTTTTTATGGTATGACTTTTGGTATTCTAGGGGCAAGAATTTACTACGTAATATTTAACTTAGACTATTATCTATCAAGACCTGCAGAAATATTCATGATATGGAATGGTGGATTAGCAATTCATGGTGGACTTATTGTGGGATTGGTTTTTTTGTATTTCTATTCTAAAAAGAATAAATTGAATTTTATGTTAATGCTAGATATTATTGTAGTAGGAGTAATTTTAGCCCAAGCAATAGGTAGATGGGGGAACTTTTTTAATCAAGAAGCATACGGAAGAACAGTACCCCTAAGCTTTTTAAAAAATCTGCATTTACCACAATTTATTATCAATGGAATGTATATTGATAAGGCCTATAGAGAACCAACATTTCTTTATGAATCTATTTTATCGTTAATTGGTTTTTTGAATTTAATATTAGTACGAAAAATGTTCAAAGTTAAAGTAGGACAGTTATCAGGAATATATTTTATATGGTATGGCTTAGAAAGATTTATTATTGAAACATTTAGAACAGATTCTCTTATGTTTGGAAACATAAAAGTAGCCCAACTTGTATCATTAATCGCTTTTTTATGTGGACTATATTTAATAATAAGAAATTCAAAAAACAAAGTATTATATAAAAATGAAAAAATAGGGAGGACTTATGCATAAAAAAGTAGTTGTTTTTGGTGGGGGAACAGGAATTTCCTATCTACTAAAAGGTTTAAAAGATTTTCCTGTAGACATAACAGCAGTAATTACTGTTTCTGATAATGGAAAAAGCACCGGAAAACTAAGAGAAGAATTTCATATCCCAGCAGTTGGAGATATCAGAAAAGTTATCACAAATTTATCGCAAATAGATAAACCAATAAAAGATATGATGTCATATCGTTTTAATACGTCCAGTGATTTAGACGGACATGCTCTAGGGAATATAATTTTAACAGCAATGTTAGATATAACAGGGTCTTTAAAAGATTCTATTAAGCAATTAAGTAAGCTATTAGATGTAAAGCATACTGTTTTACCAATATCAGAAGATTCTAATCTAACATTAATGGGACGAGATGTTGAAGGAAATGTTATTGAAGGAGAAGAACAAATAACAAAATCTCCGAATAGGATTGAAAAGATTTATTATAAAACTGAGCCAAAAGTATTGCCAGAAGTACTAGAAGCAATAAAAAAGGCAGATTTAATAATTCTTAGTATGGGAAGTATATATACAAGTGTGTTACCAAATATTATTTGCAAAGAAGTAAAAGAAGCATTAAATAAAATAAAAACACCAATTATGTATTTATCAAATATTGTAACCCAGCCGGGAGAAACAGATAACTTTATGGTAAGTGATCATTTAAAACTTTTAAATAGATATTTAGAAAAAAGAACAATAGATGTTGTGGTAGCAAACAATACTCCAATTTCTGAAAAAATGGCAAAAAAATATGCTACAAAAGAGCAAAAGGACCCCGTTCTGATTGATTATGAAGAAATAGAAAAAATGAAAGTTGAATTGATAGAAGATGATTTAGCAATCATAGATAAAGATAATACTTTAAAACATAATAGTTTAAAACTAAGTTCTATCATATTCTCTTATCTAATGAGATAATAATATGTCATTTACTACAAAGATAAAAGAAGAAATATCTAATTTTAAAAGTGAAAAAACAGAACTTATTGCTGAGCTATCAGGATATATAAGGAATAATGGTAATTTTCAAGAAAACATGATTATCATGAGTACTGAAAACAAATGGATAATAGAGCGGATATTAAAGGCTTTAAAAGACTTTTATAATATTGTTATTCCAATAGAAATAATAGAAAATTCAAATTTTAGTAAAAAGGAATTATATCAAATAAAAATACCTTTATCAAATGATAAGCTTTTAAAAGAATTAGGAATAGTAGATAATAATAATAACTATTTAGAAACAGTTCCTAATTATGTTGTTGGAGCTAATGAAGAAATTAGAGGATATCTAAGAGGTGTATTTTTAGCATCTGGAAGTATTAATGATCCAAAAACATCCAGATATCATTTAGAAATACTTATAGGAAAGTCAAAAGAGGCTGTATTTGTTCAAAAATTAATAAATTTATTTGATTTAAATGCTAAAATCTTAGGTAGAGATAAGGGATATATGATATACATCAAAGAGGCAGAAAAAATAAGTGATTTCTTGAAAATAATAGGGGCTACTAAAGCTGTATTATACTATGAAGATGTTAGAGTATATAGAGACAAAAAAAATAAGGCAAATAGATTAAATAATATGGAACAAGCAAATGTTGATAAAATAGTAGAAACAGCAATGAATCAGCTGAGAGATATAGAAATAATAGAAGAAAACGATGGTTTAATGCTCTTAGATGATAGAGTAAGAGAAGTTATAAATTATAGGAAAAAATACCCAGAAAGTTCTTTAAAAGAACTTGCAGAAATTATTTCACTAGAAACCAATAAACCAATTACAAAATCAGGATTAAATCATCGATTAAGAAAGGTAAAGGAATTAGCGCAAAGTTTTCAAAAAAGCAAAATAGAAATACATAGAAGAAAAAGCACAATGGAATGACTTGTTTTATAGGTGGCTAAGCACTAAAATAAAAGACTATAACGATGCAAAGAAAAAAGGTCAAGCACTATATAATATACTTCAATATGTAGAAAAATATATCATAGAAGAAAATTTTGATTTTTCGCAAGTAGTATATAAAAAGTTAGTGGATCAAGAAGAGAGTATAGAAATAAAAGGCAAATATTACAAATTGTTACCTATGGGATTACGAAATAGAGGTATACCAACTAGATTCGTTGGGAATAATAAATTTACTTATTCATCACTAAAAGATAGAGTTTTAGACTCTATAGTAAGATCAGAAACCTATGATATATTTTATTATCCAGATGATAAGGAAACTCCAGATTGGACTCTTTTTGATAAAATATGTAAGTCTTACATAAAACATTATCAAGAAAGTTTAGGGGAACAATGGACGGAAAGTTTTTTTATCAAATGGTAAAAGAACTAAAATTTTTATCAGTAAAATATGCTCAAGATATAGAAACAAAAGAAATTTTTGCTATAGGATTTTTTGGTGCTTATATAAGGAATGGTGCCACAGGAGAATGTTTAACCAATGCTGAATTGTACGTAATGCCTGAATTTAGAAGAAAAGGTATTGCTAAAAAATTAGTAGGACTAACCTTTGATAGAGCATTAGAGAAAAATATTTATGAGTTTGATTCAATAACATATCGCCTTCCTAATCAAGATGCCTTGTCATTTTGGCAAAGTGTTGGTGCAGAAGTAAGTGGATTATATCATATTGAAGGTAATATAGAACAAATGGAACAAATAATAAGTGAAAAAACAGGACCTAGAAAAAAGTAAATTCTACGTCTTTTTATTTTGCAATTTTATCAACTAAACCGTATTCTATAGCTTCTATTGAAGATAAATAGTTGTCACGGTCGGTATCTTTTTCAATAGTTTTAATGCTCTTACCAGTGTTTTTTGCCAAAATTTTATTTAGTCTTTCTTTTAATAATAAAATTCTTTCGGTAGCAATTTTAATATCACTTGCTTGACCCTCACTTCTACCTAAGACTTGATGAATCATAACATCAGAATTAGGAAGAATAAACCTTTTTCCTTTGCAACCACTAGATAGCAAAAATGCTCCCATACTAGCTGCAAGTCCAAAGCAAATAGTAGAGACATCACTTTTTACAAAATTCATCGTATCATAAATTGCTAGTCCACTAGTTACACTTCCACCAGGAGAATTTATGTATAAATAAATATCTTCGTGATTAAGAGAATCTAAATATAACAATTGCGCAACAATAATACTACTAACTTCATCTGTAATTTCTCCAGAAAGAAGAATGATTCTATTTTTTAATAATCTAGAATAAATATCATAACTTCTTTCTCCGTTATTTTCTTGATCAACAACAATAGGAATGAAATTCATAAGTATCACCATTCATAGTATAGTGTCAACAACCAAAAATATTCATATATTATTGTGACAAAATATGCTATACTAAAAGTAATAATAAAGGAGTGGGATTGTGATAGATACTATAGAAATCATAATAAACAACAAAAAATATACATATAGTAAAAATATTACTCTACAAGAAATATATATGGAACATCAAGAAAGCCACAAGTATCCTATTATAATTGCAAAAGTTAATAACAGATTAAGAGAATTAAGTTATAAACTAACAGAGAATTGTAAAGTAGAGTTTTTAGATTTAACTTCATATGAAGGAAATAGAGTACATATAAGTGGTTTAATTTTTGTTCTTCTTTATGCCGTTAAAAAATTATATGGAAAAGATGCTGATATTAGAGTTAGACACTCATTAGATAAAGGTGTTTATATTCAAACAACATTTAGACTGACAGAAGAAAAGCTAGATAGAATAAAAGAAAAAATGCAAGAAATTATCAAAAAAGATTTGCCAATTACTAGACTAATGATTGATCGCTTCGAAGCAATTAATTATTATAATGAAATAGGAGATAATGTTAAAGCAAGAGTATTAAGATATAATACGGATAATTATATTACGCTTTATAGACTAGGAAATGTTTATAACTATTTTTATAATTTAATGCCTCTATCAACTGGAAAAGTAAAAGATTTTGATTTAACTTATATTAAAGGAAATGGCTTTAATTTAAGATTTCCTACAATTTACATAAACGATAAGATTCCTAAGTATGTCCATCATCCTAAATTGTTAGATGTATTCAATCGCTATAAAGACTGGGCAAAATTAATTAAATTAGAAACATCAGTTGATTTAAATCGAGTTGTTTCAACTGGAAAAGTTAGTGATTTAGTAAAGATGGATGAAACAGTTCAAAGTAATCGGTTACTTTTTCTTGCTAAAGACATCAACGATAGAAAAAACAAACTAAAAATTGTTTTATTAGCAGGCCCTTCTTCTTCGGGGAAAACTACCACCTCTAGGAAATTATGCATGTACTTAAAAATATTTGGCTTAAATCCAAAAACAATTAGTATGGATGATTATTTTGTAGAACGTAATAAAACCCCAAAAGATAAAAATGGAAATTATGACTTTGAATGCTTAGAGGCTATAGACCTAGACTTATTTGACAAACAAGTAGCTGCTTTACTAAAAGGTGATGAAGTAACTCTTCCAACTTATAACTTTATTATAGGCGAAAAAGAGTATCAAGAAAAAATGAAATTAGAAGAGAATGATATTCTAATAATTGAAGGCATTCATGCTCTTGATAATAGAATTTTAACAAACGTTAGAAGAGATAAAAAATTCAAGGTTTATATTGCACCGCTAACAGAGTTGAATTTAGATAATCATAATCGTATTTCTACAACTGATAATAGACTACTAAGAAGAATTGTAAGAGATAATAGGACCAGAAATTATCCTGTAGAAAGAACCCTAAAGCAATGGGCTAGTGTAAGAGCAGGAGAAGAGAAATATATATTTCCATATCAAGATGAAGCTGATGCAATGATAAATTCGGCAGCAATTTATGAAATAGGAGTTCTAAAAACATATGTAGAGCCACTATTATATTCAGTTGAAAATACTTCTCCATATTATGAGGACGCAAAAAGATTAATTAACTTTTTAAGACTGTTTTTACCAATTCCCGCAGATTCGATTCCAGAAGATGCAGTTATAAGAGAATTTATTGGAGGAAGTTATTTCCACAAATAAAAAAATGCACTTTATTTTTGTAGATATTTTTTATTTAAAAGTTATCTTTTTCAAGAAAGAAAAAAGAACCGCAAAATTATTTAAAGCAGTAGGCTGTTTTGAATGCACTATAATGGATGGCAGTGTAGTAAAGAATTGCTAGAAAAAAGTTAGATGAATATATTCAAGAAAATAACAACTGAAAATTTACATTATTTTTAAGACTTTTAAGAAAAACATCCGATTAGTTTCGGATGTTTTTGTGTGTAAATCTATGTGTTTTTTTTAACAATAATAATAAAAATATAAAATAATAATGTATAATAAAAATAAGGAGATGATTAAATGATAAGAGTAGCAATTAATGGCTTTGGAAGAATCGGCAGATTATGTTTTCGATTAATGGAAGAAAATGAAGAATTTGAGGTTGTTGCTGTAAACGATTTGACAGATGCAGAGCAACTAGCATATTTGTTAAAATATGACACAAATCATCGGAATTATAGAATTGATGAAATACGTGCAGATGGAGACTATATTGTTGTAGGAGAAAGACGTGTAAAGGTTTACGCTGAAAAGGATCCGGCAAGGTTGCCATGGAAAGATTTAAACATTGATGTTGTTTTTGAATGTACAGGTTTATTTACATCAGAAGAAACTGCAATGGCCCATATTAATGCAGGAGCCAAACATGTTATTATTTCGGCACCTGCAAAAGGAAATATCAAAACAATTGTTTACAACGTAAATCATGATATTCTAACAGGAGATGAAAAAATTATTAGTGCCGCTTCATGTACAACCAATTGTTTAGCCCCGGTAGTAGATGTTTTAGATAAAGAAATTGGTATTGTAAAGGGATTTATGACAACTGTACACGCATATACAAATGATCAAGCTTCATTAGACATTGCCCACAAAAAAGGACATATGGCCCGCCGTGGTAGAGCTTGTGCTGCAAATATTGTTCCTGCCTCAACAGGTGCTGCTTCGGCTATAGGATTAGTTTGTCCAAACCTAGCCGGCAAATTAGATGGGACAGCAATGAGGGTCCCTGTCCCAACAGGATCAGTTGTTGATTTGACTCTAGAACTAGCAAAAAACACCACCAAAGAAGAAATAAACAATATACTAAAGTCTCATGTTAATGAAACAATGGAATTTACCATGGATCCAATTGTATCAAGTGATATTATTGGAAGACGTTGTGGGTCTTTGGTAGACGGTTTATTAACAAATGTTTTAGACGTTGAAGGAAAACAATTAGTAAAAGTGGTATCATGGTATGATAACGAAATGAGTTATACAGCTCAAATGGTTAGAACTGCAAAATACTTAATGACTAAGTAAAAGGAGAAGAACTCCTTTTTTTTGGTCAAAAAAAATGATATACTTGTGATGAATAGGAGAATTATAAATGACGACAATAAAAGATTTAGATGTATCAAACAAAAAAGTAATAATAAGGTGTGATTTTAATGTTCCTTTAAAACATGGGAAGATAATCGATGATACTAGAATAAAAGAAGCATTAAAAACAATAACATATTGTATAGAAAAAAACAGTAAAATAATTTTACTATCCCACTTAGGAAGAATAAAAGAAGAGAAAGATAAAGAAGAAAATAATCTTTATCCTGTAGCTCAACGCTTATCTGCTTTATTAGGAAAAGAAGTATTGTTTAGTGAAAAGACTCGTGGAAAAGAACTAGAAAGAATGATAGAAAAGATGCTAGGAGGAGATGTATTGCTAGTTCAAAATACAAGATATGAGGATCTAGAAGGAAAAAAAGAAAGTACTAACGATGAGGCTTTGGGTAAATATTGGGCCTCACTAGGAGATGTTTTTATAAACGACGCTTTTGGGACGGCACATAGGAGTCATGCATCGAATGTAGGAATTGCCACTCATTTACCATCAGGAATTGGCTTTTTAATAGAAAAGGAACTTAAAGCTTTATCAATACTAGAAAATCCACCCCACCCATTTATAGTAATCCTAGGAGGTGCTAAAGTGGTCGATAAAATAGGGGTGATAGAAAAATTAGTAACTAAAGCTGATAAAATATTAATTGGTGGGGGGATGGCCTTTACATTTTTAAAAGCTAAAGGATATGAGATAGGCAAATCTATTTTAGATGAAGAAAGTATAGTTTTTTGTAAAAGAATGTTGGAAGACTATAGTGATAAAATAGTATTGCCATTAGATTTTGCAATATCAAAGGATTACACTAATGATAGCCCATATCAAGAAAAAGATGCAACTCAACTTCAAGAAGATGAAATTGGACTAGATATCGGTTCCAAAACAAAAATTGCTTTTGAGAAAAATCTAAGCAAGGCAGCTCTTGTCATGTGGAACGGCCCCTTAGGAGTATATGAATTTTCCAAATATAGAAAAAACACTGATGAAATATTAGCATACTTAGTAAAAAGTAATATTAAAACTATTTTAGGTGGGGGAGATATTGTTGCTGCTGCAACAACAGCAGGATACAAAGAAAAAGTGTATCATGCCTCTACCGGTGGAGGAGCAACTTTAGAATATTTAGAAGGTAAAAAATTACCAGGAATAGAAATAATAAAATAAAATAGTAATTAAGTAGGTGATATTTTTGAGTAAAGAGAAATTGTTTCTTGCAGATCCATATAATGAAGTACACATCAAGGCAATAAGCTCATTTGAAAAAGAAAATAATTTAAAAGAAAAGACTTCCAAAGAATTAAAAAAAATTAAAGATAGCTATTTAAAAGAGCAATATTTTGGAAATAGAAAAAATGCAAACGAATTAATTCTAGATCTTTTTTTAGAAGAAGATGGTGTCATAAGAGATAGTTGTCACATATATGGAGAAAAAGATATCAAGAATTGTAAAATTACATTTGCACCTATTCAGTCTTCGATTCGAAAAAGAATGATAAGATTAGCAACAGATTATGCCTTAGATATTCTAAGTATGGAAGAGGTGTTTTTAACTATTGAAAAGAAAGACAAATTAATAATCTCTTACTTAGAGTTATACGGATACGAGAATTTAGGAGAAGAAAAAGGAAGATTACTCTTTCTAAAAGAAAAAATATAAAGGAGATATTATGAAACTTTTAGATAATATTAAAAAAAATACAATATTATTATTGATTGTTACTTTAATAGTACTCTATATTATATTGAAAGATAACTTTTATGATATTGTAAAGCTATTAAAACAACTAGATTTAAAATATATTCTGCTAGCTACTCTATTTTTGTTTCTATCAATTTCAATAAAAGGATATGTAAATTATAAGATAACAAATGATAAAGAAAAAATAAGTTTAAAAGAAGCTATAAAACACAATCTAATTGCCCAATTCTTTAATGGAATAACACCTTTTTCAACAGGAGGGCAACCAATGGAAGTTTATATGCTAACAGAGCATGGTATTCCATTAGCAAAAGCCACGAATCAAACCGTTCAAAGTTTTATTTTTTATCAAATAGCTCTAGTTATCTGCGGTATATTAGCTGTTTTTTATAATTTTACATTTCATATTTTTCCTAAGATAAGTTTTTTAAGACATCTAGTAATACTAGGATTTTCTATAAATATTGCTGTTGTTATAGTGTTAATATTAATTTCTTGTTCTAAGACTATTACCCAAAAGATTGGTGATATTATTATTAGGGTTTTAAAAAAAATAAAAATAAGAGTAAATGAAGATAAAATAAGAGAAACGTTTTCAGAATATTATGCAGGTTTTCAAGAAATAAAATTACGAAAGAACTTATTTGCAATAGGAATCTTTCTAAATATTATTAGTCTATTACTTTTATATATAGTACCTTTACTTGTTTTATACAGCATGAGAGACTTTTATAGTATCAATGCTCTAGAAACATTAACATCATCAGCTTATGTTTATATTATAGGAGCTTTTGTTCCCATTCCTGGAGCAAGCGGTGGAATAGAGTATGGATTTACACAGATTTTTGGCAATTTTATAAGTTCAAATAAGTTATCTGCTACATTACTTTTATGGAGATTTATTACTTACTTTATAGGTATAATAACGGGTGCTATTATTTTTAATCTAGAAAAGAAGGAGAAAAAATGAGAATAGGAATATTTACTGAAACTTACATTCCATATATTAGTGGACTAGTAACAAGCGAAGTTATGCTAAAAAAGGCCTTAGAAAAGCAAGGCCACGAAGTATATGTTGTAACTGCTAATTTAGAAAGCTTTAAATATGAATATAATGAAAAAGAAAGGATTTTAAAAATTCCGGGAATTCCAACAGGAATATATGATTCAAGATTAAGCAGTATTTATCCTGTTAGAGCAGTAAATAAAATCAAAAGTTGGAAATTAGATGTAATTCATTCTCAAACAGAGTTTGCCATAGGGACTTTTGCTAGATTATTTGCTAAGCAATATAATATACCTTTAGTCCATACATATCATACTATGTATGAAGATTATATTCATTATATAACAAAAGGATTTTTTAAAAAGTCTAGTAAAAAGCTTTTAGAGTACTTTACAAAATTTTATTGTGATACAACTGCTACAGAACTAATTGTTCCAACTAACAAAACATATAAATTATTTAAAGAAAAGTATAAATTTAAAAGAAACATTAATATTATTCCAACAGGCATTGAAGTAGAAAGATTTTTTAAAGAAAATATAAATCAAAATGAGATAAACGCTCTTAAAAAGAAGTTGAAAATCACCAAAAAAGATTTTGTAATACTTTTTGTTGGAAGACTTGCTGAAGAAAAAAATATCGAATTTTTAATAGAAGCTCAAAAAGATATTAAAACTAAATATAAAAACATAAGATTAATAATTGTTGGAGATGGCCCAGACAAAGAAAAGTATGAAGATTATGCGAAAAAGCTAAAATTAGAAGAAAATGTCAAATTCTTAGGAAAAGTTGCCTGGAAAGATATGCCATATTACTATCAAATAGCAGATATTTTTGCTACAGCATCAAAAACAGAAACCCAAGGTTTAACAATTATTGAGGCAATGGCTTCAAACGTAGTTCCTGTATGTATGAGAGATGAAGCATTTCAAAGCATGATAACTGAAGAATTAGATGGGCTTTTTTTTGAAACAAAAGAAGAGTATAAAAAACAAATATTTAGACTTTATGAAAACAAAGACGAGTTAAAAAGATTTGATAAGCAAGCAAGAATCCAAGCAGAGACCTATAGCTCAAAGTATTATGGAGAAAGGGTCTTAGAAGTTTATAGAAGAGCCATTCGTGAAAAAAAATCTGAAAATAGATATGGAATAATATCAACCATTTCAAAAAAACTAAAGGAGATAAAAAATGATCATAGCACTTAATAATAAGAGCAATCTTGGAAAAAGTGAATTTGCTGAATATAAAAACAAATTAGAAAAATTAGAAACTAACAATAAACTAATACTATTTCCTACTTTTTTGAATATCAGCGATAGTAAACTAAAAAAAATACATCTAGGTGCTCAAAATGTTAGCATATCTGAAGATGGTGCTTTTACAGGAGAAATATCAGCTTCCCAATTGAAATCATATGAAGTTGAATATTGTATTGTAGGTCATAGCGAGAGGCGACAATATCAAAAAGAAACAAATAAAGACATAAGAAAAAAAATAAAGAATTTGTTTTCAAATGACATAACGCCTGTTTTGTGTGTTGGAGAAACAGAAAGCGAAAGAAAAAAAGGTCTTGCTGAAGAAAAAATCAAAGAAGAGATTATTACTGCCACAAATGGGTTAACTGTAAAAGAACAGGAACGCCTAATAATAGCATATGAGCCAATATGGGCTATCGGAACAGGGATAGTGCCAACAGAAACAGAAATATATGCTGTTTTAAATCTTATAAAAAAGCTTAGTCCAAATTCACCGCTCTTATATGGAGGAAGTGTGAATGAAAATAATATTGATATTTTGAAAAAAATTAGTTTAATAGATGGATTTCTTTTGGGAGGATTAAGTCTAAATCTAGAAAACTTAGCTGTATTTTTAAAAAAGTGTAAGTAGACACATTAGACAAGTTCGACAAAACTTGTTCTTTTTTTTTCTTTGATTTTTTCTCGACATATTATATAATAAAAATGCGTGGTAAGATAAGAGAGGAGAGAAAATGAAAAAAACAAGACTATTCGTTATTGACGATAATAAAAGCATAGTAGGAATGGTAAAGGAATATTTTAAAGATTCCCCAAAAATAGAAGTATCTATGGAAGCTAAAGATGGTAGTGAAGGAATATTGATGATTGATAAAAATGTAGATAATTTTGATATCATTTTATTAGATTTAGTGATGCCAAATAAAGATGGATTAAATGTATTGGAATACCTAAATGAAAATAATATTAATAAAAAAGTTATTGTACTAACTGCCTATAATACTCAAGAAATAATAAGAAAAGTAGCCTCTTTAGGGGCTAGTTATTTCATGGTAAAACCATTTGAATTGTCAGACTTAGAATCAAAAATAAATGAATTAGTTCTAAGGCAGGCAAAAAAAGGTGAGTCAATAGATTTATTTCATAATAATTTACAGATATCTATCACAAAGACGCTTCACGAATTAGGAGTACCATCGCATATAAAAGGATACCAATATATACGAGAAGGGATAGCTTTAGTTTATAAGAAACCCGAAATGGTTGGGGGAATAACAAAAGAATTATATCCAGAAATCGCCAAGAAATATGACTCGACAGTTTCTAGAGTAGAAAGATCAATTCGACATGCTATAGAAGTTAGTTGGAATAGAGGAAGTTGGGATTTAATGGAAGAAATATTTGGACATAGTGTAGATATAGATAAAGCGAAGCCCACTAATTCAGAATTTATCGTGACAATAGCGGATAAACTAAGACTAGAATTTAGTAAGCCTTTAATAACGAATTAGACCAATTGGTCTTTTTTTTTCAAAATAATATTCCTTGACAAAAAAAATCCTAAATTATATACTTAAATTATAAAAATATAATGGAGGCAACATATTATGGAACGTAAGATAGAAAAATACTATTATAAATGGAAGAATGACATTATTAGAAAACCACTTGTTTTGTATGGTGCAAAGCAAATTGGAAAGACTTTTTCTGTTTTAAGTTTTGGTAAAAAAGAGTACAAAAATGTTATATATTTTAATACAGATAATAATTTAGCATTACTGAATTTGTTTAAAAAAGAAAGGTCTCCAGAAAAAATAGTTTTAAATTTATCACTATTATCTGGAGAAACAATTTTAAAAGATGATTCTTTAGTTATATTAGATAATGTAGTTGATAATAATATTATTAAAGTCTTAAAAATGTTTGGAAGTGAGCACAGTAAGTATCACATAATTGCTATAACATCAAAAAAAGAAAAATTATCAGAATTCAAAGGAGAAGAATTACAATTTAAAGCAATGAGTTCTATGGATTTTGAAGAGTACTTATGGGCTAGAGGGGAAAAAAGCTTATCAGAATTAATAAAGGAATCATTTTATAACAAAAGAACATGCCCATTTCACAAAGTGGCTTTAGATTTTTTTCACGATTATATAGAAACAGGTGGTTTTCCTGAAATAGTTATAGCAAGTATAGATGGAAAAAGTAATTATGAATTATCTGCTTTAAAACAAAAAATATTAGATATATATAAAAAAGAAATTGCTTTAGCTTCTAATTTGATTGATATTACAAGAGGAATTGAAGTGCTAGACTCCCTACCTGAACAATTAAAAAAGGCAAATAAAAAATTTCAATATGGATTAATTGGAACAGGAAAAAGATCAAAGGAGTATGAAAAAAGCATTACTCATTTAGTTAATAATCAAATTGTATATCGAAGTTACAAAGTACAAACCATTAAGTCTCCACTAAGTGCCTGTAAAGAAAAAGATAGTTTTAAGCTGTATGCTCCAGACGAAGGACTTCTTTACATGATGCTTCATTTAAATCGCAAACAGTTTTTAATTGATGAAAACATGAAAGAAATTTTATATGAAAATCATATTGCTAAAACTATAGCAGATGGTGGTTTCTCCTTGTATTATTACCAATCAGGTGGGAAAGCGGAAGTAAACTTTGTAGTTCAAAACAGAATGGGGCAAATAATACCTATAGAATTAACAATAAAGAGTAATTCAAAAGCAAAATCCCTTTCTGTATTTATGAAAAAATTTACAGTTACTCAAGCTTATAGAGTTACTGAAAATAATTTCTCTACAAAAAAAGAAGTTAGATACATTCCTATATATGCCATGTTTTGTTTAAAAGATAATAGAATCTAAAAGTGCTTATTTAAACCCTAGTTAAGTTTTTGCTCGACTAGGGTTAATTAATACATTGCTTTTATTTATTTGTCCACCACCTTATTTTTTATGTTTATTATACAATCACTATTACAATCTAAATTAATCAAAATAAAAAGTAAATACATCTTTTTGCATTTACCTTATCTTACAACACTATTTATTAGAAGTGCTTTTATTGTTTAATCATTTCATCAATATCAATTTCAAATAAACGGCCAGGAGGAATATCCAAAGCAACTGAAATTTTCCATAATGTATCTACAGAAAAAGATTTTTTGCCTTTCTTTGATTCATTTCTTCTGATAAATTCATGAGAAACTCCAACTTTTTCTGCTAATTCAGCCTGTGTTATTCCAGCTAAGTTTCTATATTTTTTGATGTTTCTAGCAATTTGCTCATAAATATTAAATTCATATTTATTCATAAAAGTCCTCCTAATAAAAACTACATTACTATTATGAATGAAAAAGGGAAAAATATATGTAAACCGAGAATTTACAAACAAATTCACACATGGAAAAAGACTTAGCGACATCTATATAGATAATGTCGCCATGAAAATTGTAATTAACTATTAGAAGAGACTAACTATTTATCTCATTTGAGGAATAATAAGAACATTTATATTTTTTTTAGAAATATGGAATTTAACGAAAAAATGTTCTATAATAAGAATGAGGTGGTACTATGAAAGAAAAGGTAATATTTCATATTGATGTAAACAATGCTTTTCTTTCATGGACAGCAGTTTACTTATTAGAAAAAGGATATAATAAAGATATTCGAGATATTCCGTCTATTATTGGAGGTGATGAACAATCAAGAAGGGGGATTGTTTTAGCAAAATCACCTGTTGCCAAAAAATATAAAATACAAACAGCAGAAACAATCTATCAAGCGAAAAAAAAGTGTCCCAATTTAGAAATATATTCTCCAAACTATAAGTGGTACTCTCAAAAATCCCGTGAATTGATGAAATTTTTATCACAATATTCTCCAAATCAAGAGCAGCTATCAATTGATGAGTGCTTTTTAGATATGACAGGAATGAATTATATATATAAAGATTTAGAAAAACTAGCATACGAGATTAAAGAAGAAGTCAAAAAAAGATTTGGTTATACTATAAATGTAGGAATTGGTAATAACAAGTTATGTGCAAAGATGGCTTCAGATTTTGAAAAGCCAGACAAAGTTCATACATTATTGAAAGATGAAATTGTTACTAAACTATGGCCGCTAGATGTAGGAGATCTTTATATGTGTGGCAAAAAAACAAAAGAGCGACTAAATCAGATGAAGGTATACACGATAGGAGATTTAGCAAAAAAAGATTTAAAAACACTTGAAAAAGAATTTAAATCACAAGGGAAATATCTTTATGAAGCATCTCGTGGAAAAGATTTTTCAACAGTGTCTCAAAAGAAAGGAAAGAATCAAAGTATAAGTACAACAGAAACGCTTCCTTATGATTGCAAAAATCGCGAAAAACTAAAAGACGTCTTATTAAGACAAGCGGAAGTAACGACAAGAGAGTTAAGAAAAAAAGGATTATTTGTAAAAACGGTTGCTGTAATATTTAAAAATAATAATTTTATAAGCTATTCAGCACAAGAAACATTAGAACAAGCCAGTAATAATACAAAAGAAATACTAGATAAAATATATGAGGTTTTTGAAGATAGTTATAAAGACGATGAATTAAGACTAATAGGGGTAAGATTATCTAATTTAACAGAACAGAAACAAGAACAAATTTCAATATTTGATTTGGAACAAAAAGAAGAAAAAAAAGAGGATTCAATTCAAGAAACGATTGACAAAATAAATAATAAATTTGGAAAGTCAATTATAAGACCGGCATCAATAAAAGCGACAAAAGAGAAAATAATGAAATATTAGCAATTTGGAGAACCTTATACAAATTTACCAAAATTCATCCAAGAAAAAGGTCACTACGTAGTAAGATTTAAAAAATAAAAAAAATCGTAAATTTTTAGACTAAGGTCCGTTTTTTAATGGACTTTTTTCTTTTTCAGAGTTATTGCCGTTTCTAGAATGTTAAACGGAAATA